>Ga0187872_10000023_pt1 | contig 173815 bp, 150 predicted proteins | sample June2016WEW_16_4_FD_132973 | JGI IMG/M metagenome (GOLD analysis project Ga0187872, IMG submission 132973) | Peatland microbial communities from SPRUCE experiment site at the Marcell Experimental Forest, Minnesota, USA - June2016WEW_16_40 | ecosystem: Environmental > Terrestrial > Soil >... | reverse complement strand
TCACGCCCACTTCGAGGTCGTGAATCTACTCGCGGAACCCTCATCCGCCGCGCGAAAGCTGTTCTCAAACTCAAAAAATGTCGCTGGAACAATTTCGGCTATGCTTTTCAGCAGCCTGTTAGAGCGCCGGGAGGCAGGACTGAGATAAACTATTGCTAGATGGAGCAGAAAAAGCGACTAGACAAGGCGACCAAGGAATTAGCGGCGCTCCTGGAAAACTACTTTGATTCGCTTTCCCCAGCCGAGCGCGAGGCTAAGTCGGCCGCATTCCGCCAAGCAGCCGCTAGGATCGGTACCCGCGCCAAGTCCCGGAGCCTCTAACAACTCAGGGGACCCGTCGCGCAGCCCGGCGGCGCTCATAGCCGTAAGGAACTCTTCCTCAATAGCCGTTTCCAAAAGTTTTCTTGAATCCCTTAATTGCTGAGCTCACTTCTTCCTGGCCTCGAAATCAATCGGCCTGCACCCGCGCCGGCCTTTCCTGCTGCAGCACCTCGTCGAGATCTTTCTGCTTTTCGTCCATATTACGGCTAGTATGCAGGCGCGTTTGGCCTGTACCAAGAGACAATTCAGTCTGACTCGCCGCTATTGCTGCTTCAACCGGTTCTGCACGTGATCCTTAATCCAGTGCTCGTCCCACCACTCCACCGGATTCACTTCCACTCCCTCCACCTGCATCGAATAATGCAAATGATCGCCACCCGCCAGGCCTGTCGATCCGCTCTTGCCCATCTCCTGGCCGCGCTTCACCATGTCGCCTTCCTTCACTCCAATCGAGCTTAAGTGTCCATAGATCGATTGCAAGCCGTAGCCGTGATCCACCACGATGCAATTGCCATAGATGCCCAGCAGTGCAGCCCACACCACCCGGCCGTCGTTCGATGCCACCACTGGCGTATGCGCCGAAACGGCCAGATCGAATCCCAGGTGCACTTGCTGATCCACCTTCTTGCCTTTGTAGATGTAGCTGCGCACGTCGGCGAATTCGGACTCTACTTTGGAGTTGGCCAACTGCAGGAACGAGTCGGTCCACAGGAATTTGTCAGCAGTCTTGAGACTCAGGTCCGCCAGAGTCTTGTTATTCTGGCGGCGCATTTCCCCGTTGATCTTGAGGAAGCGCGTCAGCAGATCGCCCGACCCTCCCGGATCGATCTGATTCACCACCTTGTCGAGAAATTTATCGTCGATGGGCAGATCGCGCATTCGGAATTTCTTCGGAAAGATCTTGAACCAGAATCGGGCTGTAGCCTCGGTGCCTGCCGCATTCTTCGCGAAGACCACCGGCGCTGTGTCGATCGGCGTGTCCCAGGGATAGGCGAACAGCGCCAGACGTTGCGTACTCCCGGCGATCGGAAAACTCCGATACGTGTCCTTGGCCACCCGCACGCCCGCCTCGCTCCAGGACCCCGTTGGCGTCAGGAGCACCATCTCCGATCCGCCTTGATTGATGTAGTGCTGAAAGCCGTCCGCGGAAATGGAGGGAGGGCGAAGCATGACGTCGACGTCGGTTGAAACGCTATCGGTGGCGCCGCGGAAATCGTTCGATTGCGCCTCCACCACCAGCCGCGCCGGTCCTTCCTTCAAGCTCGGAGCCGCCTTGCTCCCGGCCATGAAGTGCAGGTCCTGATCGGGAACCTGTGCCAGCCAGAATTTGAACCGGTCGGCCGGGTCCTTGGTCTGCATCAGCGTCGTCTTCATGCCGTTCTGTTCAATCCACGCAGTGAGATCGCGCGTACCATGCGGATTGGAAACGCGCACCCCCACCCAGGTGCCCACGCCGATGTCGTGGGGTTGCGGATCGAACGCCAGCTTGGTGTGGGATGACAGAAAAAACAGCGTTGCAATCGGAGTCGCGATTAACGCAACCAACATTACGAAAGCTATGATTTTGCCCATTGCTTTTCGGATCATAACAGGGAACGCCCGCTTGACCTAACAGTCGAGCTAACATTTAATCGTGCTGCCCCGGCTGTCGGTTCTTCTGCTGCTGCCTGCCCTGCTGCCCAAACTGCTGCCGGCCGATGACCACTGGATTGCTCTGAAGTCCGGCCCGTTCGAAGTTTATAGCAGCGTCGGCGAGCGCCCCGCGCGCGAAAAACTGATGTACCTGGAGCAATTTCGCGAGACCCTGCGCGTGATCACGGGAAAACCGGAAATGCGCCTGGTTTGGCCGGTGCACATCATGATTTTCAAGAGCGCGGCTGAAATCCCCACTACTCCCAAACCGTTCCGATTGGGACGCGACGCGCGCATGGCTGCCATGACGGAATCGAGCGGATTTTCTCCGGACAGCCTCAAGGAGCTCGCGCGCCTTCTGCTCTACGAAAACACCAATCGGCTGCCGCCGTCGGTAGAGCAAGGCTTGATCGAGCTTGTCTCCACCGTACAGATCGATGGCCCGCGCATCACACTTGGCGCGCCCGTTCCGGAGGCCGAGCGCTCACCGGGTTGGGCGCTCATGCAGTTGGTGACGGTGAATCCGGAGTACGCGGGCCGCTCCAGCGTCATGATTTCGAATCTCGAACAAAGTGGCGACTTCGAAGCCGCCTGCCACAACGCCTTCGAAAAGAGCGCCGCGCAAATTCAACAGCAGGCCGACGCGTATCTGAAAGCGGGGAACTTCGCGACGGCCTCCATCTCCGGCCGCGCCCTTAGCATGACCCGCGACTTCAAGCCCGTTCAGTTGGGTTCCGACGACGCGCGCATCGCGCTGGCTGACCTGCTGTACGCGAGCGGCCATATTCCCGAAGCCACCACTGCATACAAAGCGCTGCATGGCCCCGAGGCGTCCGAAGGTATCGCCCTGATGGAGCTCGATGATCAAAAGGACAGAGACGCGAGGACCGTGCTGCAGGACGCCTTTGACGCGCATAGCAATAGCGCCCGTGTGTGGCTCGAGTTGGGACGCTTGCAATCCGATTTGGACGAGCTGAAGAAGGCCAGCGAATTAAATCCGCGCTGGGGTGAGCCATATTTTCAGATGGCGGACCTGGACGCGGCCATCGACAAAGAGCAGCTCGAAAAACGGGCCGCGCTGCTGAAGAAGGCTGCGGCCTTGGACCCGCGCAACAGCGATTACTGGACCGCGCTGGCGAAGACCGACATAGCCGCGAAGGACTTTGCCGAGGCGCAGAAGGCTTGGGCGGGGGCCGAGCGCGCGGCCGCCACCGACGAAGAGCGCGAGCGCATCCATCAGGTTCGTTTGCAAGTGGAGGAGAAGCGCTTCGATTATGAGGCCGAAGAGCGCAAGCGTATTAAGGACGAGCAGGAGCGGGATCTCGAGCGTGTGAAGGCGCAGAGCGAAGCCGCCATCCACGCCGCCGAAGATGCGGCCCGCAAGAAGATGAATCCCAATGGCGCTGTTCCACCCAAACCGGTAGGCTGGTACGAAGAGCCGAAGGCTGGCCCCAGCGTGCAGGGCGTGTTCCAGCGTTTGGATTGTCTCGATCAGCGCGCCCGGCTGGTGCTTCAAACCTCCGACGGAAAAGCCGTGCAACTGCTGATGGCCGATCCTTCGCAAGTCACCACGGGCGGCGGAGGCGACCAAACCTTGGTTTGTGGCGCGCAAAAGGGCGCCCGCCAGGTGACCGTTCACTACAACGCTAAGGCCGATGCAAAGCTCCACACGACGGGCGAAGTCACCTCCATCGAATTTCATTGAGAATTCTGACTCCTGGATTCTGACTTCTGACTTCTGAATTCTGACTTCTCAAAACCGTGAGGCTCGCGCTCAAGAAATTCCTCTTCCGGCTGCTCGGTAAAGATCCAGAAGCCGTCGTGGTGACTTTTGCCTCGGGCGATCCAGTGCTCGCCCAGCGCATGTTTGCCGAAATCCAGCAGCTAGTGCCCGACCGGCGGCATTTTCTGGTGGAACCCGGGGAATTCAGCGCGAAATCGGCCTTTCAAATCTACCGGCAGCTCCGCCATCGATTCCGCGTCTATCGCATCGGCCAGGCGCCTCTGCTGCTGGATCGCGATCCACAATACCGTTCCCTGCGCCGCGCGGCGCTCCTCTACGCACCAACCAAGATCCTGGCGTATAACGCGCGCCTGGAACGTCATCAACTGAGCCTTGGAACCGCCGTCGCGTCCTGGCTGTTTGTGAAGGGCGTTCCGCTCGACCGCATTTTTCTTCGCCCCCAGTGGCTCGTTCCCTGGAAAAAGGATCGTTCGACTTATCCCTCCAAGGTCCAGGAGATCGAAGGAAGGCCGCTGTCCCCTCGCCGTCGTCGCGTGGCCGTGCTCACTCCCTATTTCCCGTTTCCACTCGCGCACGGCGGCGCGGTGCGGATTTTCAATCTGCTGCGCGAAATGTCCGGTGAGTTCGACATTTTTCTGCTTGCTTTCGGCGATAAAGAAACTTCCGAAGATCTAAAGCCAGTGCTGAACCTTTGCGTACGCCTGATCCTGGTCGGCAAGCCGCGCTATCGAGAGCCCCGCTGGTCCACGCTCGCGCCCCCCGAGGTTCACGAATTTCGCTCGCCCGCGATGCTCGCGGCGCTGGCCCGCATCCGCGCCGAATACAAGATCGAAGCCCTGCAGGTGGAATACACCATGCTCGCGCCGTATGCTGGCGACGTGCTGGTGGAACATGACGTCACTTTCGCGTTGTACCGGCAGATTCGCGACCGCTTGCCCGGCATCGTCCAGCGCTGGGACCATTGGCGCTGGCAGCGCTTCGAGAAGAAATGGATCCGCCGCTACCCAAGGGTAGTCGTGATGTCGGAACAGGATCGCGCGCTACTGAATCAGCCGAACGTCGCCATCATCCCCAACGGCGTGGATCTGGCGCGATTTACCCCCGAGATCGAGCGCCCCGGCGAAAGGCTGCTCTTCATCGGGTCCTTCCGGCATTTTCCCAACATCGTCGCCTATCGATTCTTCGTCGAACAGGTTTGGCCCATCCTCCGGCGACAATCTTCCCAGATCACATGGACGGTAGTCGCGGGCCCCGATCCGTTGATTTACTGGCGCGAGTACACTGGCCTTGCTTCCATCCCTCCCGACGATCGGATCCACCTGCTCGAATTTGTCTCCGACGTCCGCCCGCTCTATGTCGAAGCCAACCTGGCCATTGTTCCCACGCTCGTTTCCGCCGGCACCAATCTCAAAGCCCTGGAAGCCATGGCCATGGATCGCGCAGTGGTCTCCACGTCCTCCGGTTGCGCTGGACTCTCGCTCGATCATTTGGTCAACGTCTGGATCGCGGACCAGCCCGAAGATTTTGCCCGCGCCATCCAGACCCTGCTCTCTGACCATGCCCTTCGCCGCCGGATCGCTGGGGCTGGCCGCGTTCATGCCGAGCGAAACTACAGTTGGCACCAGATCGGTGCGCGCCAGCGTGCGCTGCTTCGGGATTTGATGCCCTCGCGGGTGGAGATTCGGCGGGCCCAGGAGCACGACTTGCCCGAACTGGCTGAGATCCAGCACACGGCTCCGGAATCGTCGCAATGGCAAGCCCATGACTATCTCGCTTTCGACTGTCAGGTTGCCGTCTCGGGCCCTCGTGTCGCCGGATTCTTGGTTTCCCGCTCCGTGGCCGATAAGGAACGCGAGATTCTGAACATCGCGATTCATCCCGATTTCCGGCGGCTCCATATCGCTACCGAACTGCTTCGAGCCGAGCTTTCCCGCTGGCCAGGTACCCATTTTCTGGAGGTGCGCGAATCCAATGTCGCGGCTAGGCGGTTGTACGAAGGTCTGGGTTTTCAGGCCGTTGGCGAACGGCCCGCGTATTATGACAGCCCCCCCGAAACAGGGATTGTCATGAGGATTCTTTCATGATACTGTCACATATGCGGGGGCCATCGGTGACCGCCGCACGATCGAATGCAACCATTCATTCACTACCCACCGAGCAAATCAATCCTAACGACTCGGCGTGGCAACCTCACAAAGGAGATAGAGCCTGATGGAGAACACGCAAGAAGAATTGAAGACGCACCTGATGCAGTCGGACGACGAGTACCGTCGGCTGGCTGAGCAGCACCATCGGTACCACCAGCAGTTGGAGGCCTTGGAAGCCAAATCGCACCTCACTCCCGAAGAGGAAGTGGAGGAGCACCGCCTGAAGAAAGTGAAACTTCAGTTGAAAGATCAGATGAACCAAATCATCAGCCGTCATCGGGCGCAGCACGTCGCCTGATCATTCGGTGCGTCAGTAGTAAGAAGAAGCCCGATCCGGCGTCCCCGGGTCGGGTTTTTCGTTTCTAGCCGCGGATGAACACAGATAAACACAGATCTGAGTTCATCTGTGTTCATCTGTGGCCAGAAATTTCCGGATTCGCTCCACCGCGTCCATCAACTTCTCATATGAATTGGCGATGCTGAATCGCAGATAGCCATCCCCATACGCGCCGAACGCCGTCCCGCTTAAACACGCCACGCCCGCCTTCTGTAGCAGCGCGTCCGCCAGATCTTTCGATTTCCACCCGGTCCCTTGAATGTTCGGGAACGCGTAAAACGCTCCGCCCGGAATCGCACAGCGGAATCCCGGCAGCGTGTTCAGCGCCGTGCAAAAGCCATCGCGACGGCGGCGAAATTCTTCCACCATCTTCGTCACGTCGTCCTGCGGCCCGTTCAGCGCGGCGATTCCGGCCCGTTGCGTGAAGCTCGCCGTACATGAGTTCGAATTGACCATCAGCTTGTTTACCGGATCCACCAGCCACGTCGGCATCACGCCGTAACCCATCCGCCAGCCCGTCATCGCGTACGTCTTCGAAAACCCGTCCAGGATGATCGTCTTCTCCAGCATGCCCGGCAGCGTGCTGATCGAAAGCGGCGCTTCTTTATCGAAATAGATCCGCGTATAGATCTCGTCCGATAAAATCACCAGATCGCGATCGCGCACCAGGTCGGCGATCGCTTTCACATCAGCCGGTGGAATCACGCCGCCCGTCGGATTATGTGGTGAATTCAGGATGAGCATCTTCGTCTTCGGCGACAGGCTGTCCTTCAGCACGTTCAAGTCGAATGAGAATCCGCGATCCTCCACCAGCGGAATCGGCACCGGCTTTGCGCCCAGAAAGTTGATCATCGATTCGTAAATCGGAAAGCCTGGATTCGGATAGATCACCTCATCGCCGGGCTCCAGCAGCGCCATCAACGGAAAGAAGATGATCGGCTTGCCGCCGGGGACTACACAAACATGCTCGGCGCCCACACGGATTCCACGCGTGCGGCAGATATAGGATGCGATTGCTTCGCGAAGCTCCGGCAGCCCTTGTGTCGGCCCATAGTGCGTCCAGCCCTGATCGAGCGCCTGCTTGCCGGCCTCCACAATATGGCGCGGCGTGTCGAAATCGGGCTCGCCGATTTCCAGGTGAATGATGTCGCGTCCTTGCGCTTCCAGCGCTCGCGCGCGTACCAGGACTTCGAAGGCGGTTTCCACGCCTATGCGGTTCATCCGCTCAGCTAGTTTCATGATTGTTTTTTGAAAAATGGGACGTTGTTGCGGAACTCGGCGAACTGCACGCGATCGCCAATTTGGGCCCGCTCGCCCGCCACGCGCCCCGTTACGCGACGCCCGCCGCTCAATTCGATAATCGCCAATTGATACGGCACGTCGTTCACGTACGCTTCCGGCGGCGAGTAGACCACCGTCTCAGTATAAATGGTGCCCGCGCCTAAATCTTTCATGCGGCCCCCAGGATCGTAATCACGCTCGTTGCACCCGATCCACCCAGATTCTGCGCCAGCCCCAGCGTGTTTCGCTTCACCTGCCGCTCGCCCGCTTGCCCGCGAATCTGTTCGACTACATCGCAGATCTGTCCGACGCCAGTCGCACCTACCGGATGCCCTTTAGACTTTAACCCGCCGCTAGCGTTCACCGGCCGTTCGCCATGCAAGCACGTGCCGCCCGCCAAACTAAAAGGACCGCCCTGGCCCTTCGGAACGAAGCCCAGGTCTTCGATTGCAATGATTTCTGCAATGGTGAAGCAATCATGTACTTCCGCAAACTGGATATCGGACGCTTGAACTCCCGCCATCTTGTAAGCTTTTTCCGCCGAAGTTTTCACGGCGCGAAATGTCGTAATGTCATCCTTCTCGTCCAGCGCCACGTTGTCCGACGTTTGCGCCATGCCCAGCACCCGCACCGGTTTGTCCGTAAATTCCGCCGCGCGCTCCAGAGGCACGATCAGCACCGCTGCCGCGCCATCGCTGATGAGCGAACAGTCGTATACCGTAAGCGGCTCGGCGATCGGTTTCCCCGCCAGCGCCTGCTCCATCGTGATCACCTTCCGCATGTGCGCCAGCGGATTTTTCGCGCCGTTCTGATGGTTCTTCACCGCCACCGATGCCAGCTGCTCGCGCGTGGTTCCGTACTGATACATATGCCGACGCGCAATCATCGCGAATAATGCTGGAAACGTCGCCCCCGCGCGTACTTCGCCGCAAAGATCGCCCGCGCCCGCCAAAATCTCAGTTACCTTCGGCGTCGGTTGCGAAGTCATCTTTTCTACTCCCGACACCAGCACGATGTCGTAGAGCCCTGCGGCAACCGCCGACGCGGCGTGGAAGAACGCCGATCCACTCGACGCGCAGGCCGCTTCAAAACGCGTTGCCGGTACGCCCGTGATGCCCATGGCGCCCGCCACGTATGGCGCCAAATGATTCTGTCCGGTAAACGATGGCCCGGCGAAATTACCGAGATAAAACGCCTCCACTTGGGACGCGTTTGCGTGCCCATTCTCTAACGCTTTTTGTCCGGCCTCGACGGCGAGCGAACGGAGATCGCGATCCGGGAACGCGCCAAACGCTGTCTTCCCGATGCCAACCACGGCTACTGCTCTCATACTTTCAGGATAGCTCGTAGCTGTCCGAGCAGAGAGCTACTGGAAGCCCCCTCCGCGGATTTTGCCCGCCACGCCACGAATCCATCCGGGCGAACCAGCACCGCGCCCGACGGCGTTATTCCGTATGCGTCCGTGAACTCGGGCTGCTGGATCGTGTGAACATCCAAATCGATTTTCATTTCCTTTGCCTGCTCGCGCCAGGCATCCCCTTGTGGCCCAGTCAACAGCACGAAATTCCCACCGAACAGATCCAGCGTCGAGATCCTCTTGCCCTCATGATCCAGAAAAATGTGAGGCGCGCGCCTTCCCGGGCGGCCTTTCGACTCGCGCGGATTTTCGTGCCCCCGGCCGTCGTCATCGCCTTCCGAAATCACTGCGCTGGAGTGATAGCAGTATCCCAGCTCGATGTTCAGATCGTTCTCCGCCTTCTGCATTCCACCGGTACCCAAATATTGCGCCGATCGCGTCACGTAGCGCGTGTAAGCCTGCTCCACGGTGAATGCCGCCGCCGGCCGCCGCTCGGGCTCGTAAGTGGAGAGCAGTTCGGGCCCCGCCTTCCCTTGCACCACCAGCGCCAGCTTCCATGCCAGGTTGTGCGCGTCGGCGATTCCGGTGTTGCCTCCAAAGCCACCGTAGGGCGGCATCACGTGCGCCGCGTCCCCCGCCAGGAACACGCGACCATCTTGGAAACGCTCGGCGACGTCGGCGGTCGATTGCCAGGGCATCACGTCCTCAATCGTGACCGTCACGTCCTTGGTCCCCAGCGCCGCATGCACCAACTCGCGGCTGCGCTCTTCGTTGAGATCCTTGGTGACATCGGTGTCGGGATGATCCAAATCGCCTAGCGTATTCACCGCTAGAAATCCCGATTGATACGGCTTCTCGATCCGAAAAAAACCGCGCAGCGTCGGATTCACCACCATGATGATGCTCAGGTTTCGTCCGCGCAGCAGCGGCGTTACATCCGCCCGGAAATAAATGGTTGCGCTGTTCGAAAACACGCCGCGCCCTCGCATCCCGATGCCCAGGCTCTCGCGGATCCGGCTCCGGCTGCCATCCGCCGCCACCATATAGCGCGCTCGCACTGTCGACGTTTTTCCGCTGTCGCGATCGCGAATTACCGCTGTCACTCCGTTCGCGTCCTGCTGGAACGACATCATCTCGGTACTGAATCGCAGTTGAGCGCCCAGCTCCTGTGCGCGCGATTTCAGCAGCGGCTCCAGCAGTCTTTGTGTGATGAATACGCGCACCGTCGGGCTGACGTCCCGCACGCCTTCGTTCAAGTTCGGAATGAAGTAGGCGATCTCCTTGCCGGCCAGAGTCTCCACCGACATCACCGCGCCGTCCTGGTCGAACTGCTCGCCGGACCTCTGCATGACGATCTGTTCCACGCCGACGGTGCGAAAAATCTCCATGGTGCGCTGGTTGATCAGCGCGGCGCGCGGATGGATGGCAGTCCCGCGATGGTGTTCCACCACGAGTGCGGATACGCCGTGATGAGCCAGCAGCATCGCGGTGGACATTCCCACCAGGCTGCCGCCAACAATGAGGACCGGTGTTTCTATGTCAAACGTGGACATTGACACGCAAGTTTATCAAACGAGCGGTGCTGCCGAGCCGCGACCAAAGGAAGCGGTCTTATCTCTGATTGAACGGCACCACCGTCGGCCCCGGCCTCAGATGACCCTGATCGCGATCCAGATTGTTCTCATCGCACGAATATTCCATCAAATGATCGCCCGGCTTTAGCCGATCCAGCACCCGATGATTGCTCCACGGCTTGGTGTACATCTTGGCATCGTCCACCGTCACGTCGTACGAGATGTGATTGGCATCGGTCAATTGATACCGCTCCGTGACATGCAACACATCGCTGTGCGGATGCCCCGCCGTATCCAGCCACGTCCGGTCGTTGAACCCCACCGTGTCGATCACCAGGGTATCCCCATCCCACTTGCCGATCGACTCGCCCATGAACGTCGGCTGCGGATTCTTCGAATGCTCCCGCACGTCCAGAGGCACCGCGCGAAACGTCGTCATGTATTCGTACAAAAACACGACGGACCCAGTCGACTCCACCACGCGCATCGGGAACGGCGAATTATTCATGCGCGGGATGCCCGGAAGCAGGCAGAAGCCCGTCGGATCGTAGGCTGTATTGATTTTGCCGTAAGCGGCCTTCCCCTCGGCGGTGAACGGAAGCTCGCCGATATCTTTCGCCATGTTCGGCGTGTAGGGAAGATTCCAGGACCCGTTGAGATCCGGCTTTCCATCGGGTGTTCGCGGTGTTTCCGCCGCAGCGCCGATTGAGATGAGCGCTGATCCAATGAACGCAATCCACCCAGTCCGCATTCTGAACCATACTACTGCTTTTGTGCGATCAAGGGGTGGACCAGCGCGAGCTGGCCCTCCATCTTCCGGCGGTCGCGTTCATGGCTCCGCCACCCATTGGACTGTGCTCCCAGGCCTTCGCTATTGCTTCGACGCCATCAGTTTGTGGAACAACGCCACGGTGTCGTCGTGCTCTACCCAACCGCCCGGACCAATGTGCATGCCCTCAGCCATGTTCACCGGCAGGCGTCCTTCTTTGTTCTTCACGTCCATCTTCGCGCCGTGATCCACCAAGAACTGAATCACTTCGTTGGCTCCTCGGAACGACGCGCCATGCAGTGCCGTGTAGCCTTCGTCGTTCACCGCATTCACGTCGCCGCCCCATTCCAGACAAAGCTTCAGCGCCTCGGGAGCATCGGCCTGCGATCCGTGGCTCTGTCCATCGGACCATCCCACTCCAGCCGCCACCATCAGCGGCGTTGTGTTGTCTTTGGTCGCGATCAGCGGATCCGCTCCCCGATCCTTCAGCAGTTTCATCACTGTTACGTCGTCGGACTGTGCCGCGCGCCAGAACGGCGTCGCCCCAATCGCATTGGCCCATCGTCCGTCAAACGACGGCTGTCCGCGCAATGGTATTTTCTTCGTCAGCCGCGCGTTCGGATCCGCGCCATGATCCAGGAGCGCCTTGATAAATTCCAAATCGCTCAGCGTATCCTTCTCCGGAGGCGCCGGCCGGGTGGACCATTCCAGATTCCGCATATCGATCGCCGCGTATAACGGCCCGCGGCCCTTATCGTCGGTGGCGTTCGGGTCCGCGCCATGCTCCAGCAAATATTTCGCCAGCGCATAATGCTCGTTGATGATCGCCACCATCAGCGGGCTGGTCCCATCCGCCGCATTCTCTTTCACGTTGGCGCCCGCAGCCACCAAAATCCCGGCCGACTCCAGATCGTTCTGCCTCGCCGCATAAAGCAGTGCCGTCATCCCGCCCACCGGAAACGGAGCCGAAAAAATGGTTTGGAACATCGATGGCGGCGGCAGTTTGTGAGTTTGCGCATTCACGTCCGCCCCGTGATCGATCAAAATCTTCGCGGCCGCGGCATTCTTTTCCGCTACCGCCCACATCAACGCCGTCTGCCCCTCGGTATTGGTTTTGTTGGCATCCGCTCCGTGATCGAGCAGCGCCTTCAAAGCATCGGGCTTGCCCGTTCTCGCCGCCAGCATCAACGCCGTATCGCCCATCTCCGATACCACCGCATTCGGATCCTCGCCAGCCTTCAGGATCTTCTCGACCATGGCCGCGTTCCCGTTGGTGCAGGCCAAAGACAGGGGTGTGGCGCCAAAACGGTTTCGAGCCTTTACGTTTGCGCCCGCGCCCACCAGCAAGTCCGCCATCTCGACATTGTCCCAGCGAGCCGCCCAATGCATCGCGGTCGTTCCGTCGGCCTGGGGCGCATTTACGTCTGCATGCAGCTTCAGCAACGAATGGACGGATTGCGTGTCCTGATTCATGGCCGCGTCCGCCAGCCGACTGTCGTTGTTGCTTGCCCCGAAGCTGGTTGCCGCTAGCAGAGCAGCTATCCAAAATCCCTTCCGGTGCATCGACATATGATCTATCGTATTGCAGTTTCCCGCCTCTTGGCAATACAATCGAAGGTATGGCGCTGAGAGCGTGGAACTTGTCGGGATTCGCTCTTGCAGCCAGCCTGATTGCTTCCTTGCATGCAGCTTCCGCTGCTGCCCCTCCGGATGCACTCATCGATCAGTATTGCGTTACCTGTCATAACGAAAAAGCCAAAACCGCTGGCTTAATGCTCGACAAGCTCGCCGTCGATCTCGACAGCGCAAACGTCGGCCCGCACGCCGAAACTTGGGAAAAAGTAGTGCGCAAGCTGCGCGTCGGAGCCATGCCGCCTCAAGGCATGCCGCGTCCGGACCGCGCCACTATGGATTCTTTGGCCGCTTCCATCGAAACATCGCTCGATCGCGCCGCCGCTGCTGGGCCCAATCCCGGCCAGCCCGTGCTGCACCGGCTGAATCGCACCGAATACGCCAATGCCATTCGCGACCTGCTGGCCCTCGACGTCGACGCCTCCGATCTTCTGCCGACCGACGATTCCAGCTTCGGCTTCGATAATATCGCCAGCGTCCTCGGCGTTTCCCCTGCGCTGATCGAGCGCTACCTGCTCGCGTCCGGCAAGGTCAGCCGCCTGGCCGTTGGCGACCCCAAGATCGATCCCATCATCGACACCTACCGCGTCCGAGCCGACTTCACCCAGAACGAGCACATTGAAGGCCTGCCGCTCGGCACCCGGGGCGGCGTCCTGATTCATCATGATTTCCCGCTCGATGGCGACTACGTCATCAAGGTGAAGCTGCTCAAATCCACCGTCGATCTCCTGTTCGGCAACAACGCGCAGGATCAATTGCTCGAAATCGCGCTCAACGGCGAACGCGTTCAAACGCTCAGCATCAATCCGAAAGTAGCCGCGCCTCCACCCGCGCCCGCCGCCGACAAGTCGCAAAAACCAAAAGAAGGATTCGATCCCGCCGCCGCCACCAAACTCAGCATGTCGCAGCCCAAGGACAACGTGGAGGCGCGTATTCACGTCAACGCGGGTCCGCAGACGGTCACCGTTGCTTTCGTTCAGCGCGGTTATGGACCGGTGCAGGACCTGATGGAGCCCATCGAACGCAGCACCTTTGACCCGAGCGACCCCAAGGGCCTGCCGCACGTACTCAGCGTAGCCATCAGCGGACCGTTTAACCCGCAAGGTTCCGGTGACACGCCCAGCCGCCGCAAGATTTTTATCTGCCATCCGGCCAACGCCAGCGAAGAAATCCCCTGCGGCAAAAAGATCATTTCGACTCTCGCACGCCACGCTTATCGCAGGCCGGTCTCCGATGCTGATCTCGAAACGCTCCTCGGCTTCTATCAATCCGGACGAAACAAAGGAACATTCGAAACGGGAATCGAAATGGCGCTGCGGCGCATTCTATCCGATCCGCAGTTCGTTTACCGCTTCGAGCGCGATCCTTCCAACGCTCCTTCGGACGCGCCCTACCGCATCAGCGATCTGGAACTCGCCTCGCGCCTCTCGTTCTTCTTGTGGAGCAGCATTCCCGACGACGAGCTGTTGGACGTGGCCGCGAAAGGCAAGCTGCACGATCATGCCATGCTGGAGCATCAGGTCCGCCGCATGCTGGCCGACCCGCGTGCCGATTCGCTCGTCAGCAATTTCGCCGATCAGTGGCTCTACCTACGCAACCTCCGCAGCGTCGCGCCGGATCTGGAAGCATTCCCCAATTTCGACGACAATCTGCGCGAAGCGTTCAAGCGCGAGACCGAGCTTTTCTTCGGCAGCATCATTCATGAAGACCGCAGCGTCATTGATCTGCTGAATGCCGACTACACGTTCGTCAATGAGCGCCTTGCGAAGCACTACGGGGTCCCGAACGTCTTCGGCAGCCAGTTCCGCCGCATCTCATGGCCGGAAGACAGTCCTCGCCGTGGCCTTCTGGGGCAGGGAAGTATTCTGACCGTCACGTCCATCGCCACCCGCACGTCGCCCGTGCAGCGCGGCAAATGGCTGCTCGAAAACGTGCTGGGCACGCCGCCCAATCCGCCGCCCGCCAACGTTCCGCCCCTCAAGGAGAACAAGGCTGGCGCCAAGCAACTCTCGGTACGTGAGCTCATGGAAGCGCATCGCAAGAACGAGCCCTGCGCGGGCTGCCACAAAGTTCTGGACCCGCTCGGATTCGCGCTCGACAACTTCGACGCGGTCGGCCAATGGCGCACAGTCAGCGAGTCCGGCGACAAGATTGATGCCTCGGGCGTGCTCGCCGACGGCACCAAAGTGAACGGCGTCTCCGATCTTCGAGCCGCCCTGCTCAGCCGCCCCAGCGTCTTCGCCGGCACCATGACCGAGAAGCTGCTCACCTACGCCCTCGGCCGCGGCCTCGAATATTACGACATGCCGGCCGTGCGCTCCGTCACGCACCAGGCCGCGCAAAACGATTATCGTTTCTCATCTCTCATTCTCGGAATCGTCGAGAGCACGCCGTTCCAGATGCGCCGCTCGCAGGAACCGGATAGCGCGCCCGCAACATCGGTAGCAGACAGCAGGAGGCCAAACCAGTAATGATCGTCACCAAAAAGCATTTACCCCGCCGCACGTTTTTGCGCGGCCTGATGGGAACCACCATCGCGCTCCCGCTGCTCGACTCCATGATCCCGGCTCTGACCGCGGCTACGAAATCGGCAGCCAGCCCCAAGACTCGGCTCGGCTTCGTCTACGTTCCGCACGGCGCGGTGATGGACAAATGGACCCCGGCCACCGAAGGCTCCGGCTTCGAGTTCACGCCCATTCTGAAGCCGCTAGAACCATTCCGCGACCGGCTTCTCGTAATCACCGGCCTTGCCAACAAAGCCGCGGAATCGCAGGGTGATGGCGGCGGCGATCACGCCCGCAGCGCACCCTCCTATCTCAGCGGCATTCATCCGCTCCGCACCGAAGGCGAGGACGTTCGCGCAGGCATGACCATCGACCAAATCGCTGCGCAAAAGATCAGCCAGGACACGCCGCTTCCTTCGCTCGAACTCGGCATCGAAGATACCGGCCTGGTGGGCGTCTGCGACGTCGGTTATAGCTGCGCTTACATGAATTCGATCGCGTGGCGCACTCCTACCCAGCCGCTGCCCATGGAAATAAATCCGCGCGTGGTCTTCGAACGACTCTTTGGCGATGGCAGCAACGCCGCCGACCGCTTAGCCCGCAAGCAGGAAGACCGTAGTATTCTCGATTCCATCACCGGTGAAGTTTCGCACCTGGAAACCGGCCTCGGTACTCGCGACCGCGGCAAGATCAGCGACTATCTGGATAACATCCGCGAAATCGAGCGTCGCATCCAGATGGCGGAGAAGCGCGCCAATTCGAATGTGAATGTGCCCGAAACTCCCATCGGCGTCCCTGAATCGTTCGACGAACACGCCAAGCTTATGTACGAATTGCAGGTTCTCGCCTATCAGGCCGAGATCACGCGGGTGTCGACATTCATGGTTGCGCGCGACCTCAGCCAGCGCACCTTCCCGCAGATCGGCGTCCCTGAGCCGCACCACTCGGTCTCGCATCACGGCAACAATCCCGTCATGATCGCGAAGCTGGAAAAGATCAACAACTATCACGCCACGCTGTTTGCTTATTTCCTCGATAAGCTGCGCTCCACGCCGGACGGCGACGGCAATTTGCTGGATCATTCCATGATCCTGTACGGCAGCTCCATGAGCAATCCGAACGAGCACAATCATTTCCCGCTGCCCCTGCTGGTGGCCGGCGGCGCATCGGGCAAGCTTCAGGGCGGCCGTCACGTGAAGTTCCCGGAACGCACACCGATGTCGAACCTGCTGCTCGCCGTGCTGGAGAAAGCGGGCATCGACCGCGATTCTCTAGGCGACAGTACTGGTATGCTGACAATCTGACGCCACAGCGCCAAATCTCGGCCCCCGAGCCCGCTCTTACCGTCGACGAACTGCTCCGCCGCGCCGACGCCCTACGTCCTCTGCTTCGCCAACGCCAAGCCGAGTGCGAAGAAGCGGGCGAGTTATCCGCCGACACCAACAATCTATTCCTCGCCGCCGGCTTCTATCGCATCCTGCAACCACGCCTCTTCGGCGGCTACGAATTCGCCCTTCCCGATTTCATTCGCGTAATGATCGCCGTCGCGCGTGGCTGTTCGGAAAGCGCCTGGGTGCTCGCGCTTACTTCCGGCCACACCGTACTCGCGGCGCAGCTCTCTGAATCCGCGCAGCGCGAAGTCTTCGGCGTAACAGGCGATTTTCGCGCGCCCGGCGTCGGCATGCCCGGCGGTGTTGGCGTTCCCGCCGATGGAGGCTATCGCGTCAAAGGCGCCTGGGATTACGCCTCCGGATGCGATCTCGCCACGCACTTCTTCGGCTCAACCATGGTGCATGATCCCGATACCAAGGCCCCGCTCGGCAACGCCTGGATTCTCTTTGATCGCGATCAATTCAAAATTGTCGACAACTGGAACGTCATCGGGATGCAAGGCACCGGCTCGCGGCGCGTAGTCATGGAAGACGCGTTCGTCACAGCCGACCGCGCGCTCTGGTTTCTCGATGGCCAAGGCCGTCCGGTTCGCGATCAGCCCGGCCACGCCCTGCATCCCAACCCGATGTATCACGGCTGGCTCGCTCCATTGCTCATCTCAGAGGTCGCCGCAGTGTCAGTGGGTGCGGCGCGTGGCGCGCTCGATATCTACGAAGAAATCCTGGGCAACAAGAAAACGAACTTCCCGCCCTTTCACCTGCGTTCTCAAGAGGCGGAATTCCAGCAACATTTCGGTGAAGCGCAAGCTCTCATCGATACCGCCGAGGCTGCGCTGCTAAAACTGACCGCCGATTACATGGATCTCGCGCGCCGCCACGTCGAGAGCGCCACGCCGCTGGACGAAGAGAGGGAGCGCCGCCTTATCCTGATCGAACAGCACGTCATTCGCCTGGCGTGGGACGCCGTGGAACTGATGTTCCGCACTAGCGGAACGTCCGCTGCGGCGAAATCATCGCCCCTCGGTCGCGCGCTTCGCAATCTCGCCGTGATCGGCACCCACGTCACGCTCCAACTGGATCACACCGCCACCAACGCCGGCCGCTTGCACTTCGGCCTCCCGCCGCTCAGCCGCTTCTAGCAAGGTCAACCGGCGCTAAACTCATCTCGCCTCGAAATCAGACTCGAAGCCCGTCGCGGGAGTTCACCCGCCGCGATATTCTGAGGGTGAATGCCTCCCCAACCTCCGCTTTGCTCGATCCCGGACGTTCGCCTCAACTTCGCCCACCTGGCGGAAAAAATGCGTCACCGAGCACAAAAAAATCGGCTGATGCGTCATGCTTAAGTCCGTCCTGTGGGACCTGGACGGCACGCTGGTCGATTCCGAGCAGTACCACTGGCTCGCCTGGCGCGACAGCATGGCCGCCGAAGGCGTCTCGCTCACCCACCGGCAATTCCTGAAGACCTTCGGTCTCCGCAACGACGCCATCGTTCCGCAGTGGATTCCCGGCGCAACACCGGAACGCGTCGATCAAATCGCTCGCGCCAAGGAGCAGCTCTATCGCCGCCTGGTCCGGGAAGGCGGCCTCGAACCCTTGCCCGGCGCGCGCCACTGGACCAGTCTTCTCGCCCGCGACGGCTGGCTGCAAGCCATCGCATCCTCCGCTCCACGCGAGAACGTCGACGTTGTGCTCGCCGTCATCGGACTGGCATCCTGTTTCCAGGCCATCGTTTCCGCCGAAGACGTCACGCTCGGCAAGCCCGATCCGCAGGTGTTCCTCACTGCCGCCGCGCGCCTCGGCTCGGCACCCGCCCAGTCCATCGTCGTCGAAGACGCCCCGGCCGGCATCGAGGCCGCCCGCCGCGCCGGAATGCCCAGCATAGGGGTCCGCCGCCATGGCTCGCCGCTAGACGCCGACTTGGCCGTTTCCTCCCTAGCCGACCTCCCTGCCGACGCCTTCTCCCGCCTTGCGAAAGGCGCATTCTGAATTCTGAATTCCGGTCGCGTGCCAACGCGGCCCTGTATTCCCAGTCGGGCGCTTGCGCCCGACCGTATACAATTAGGATGAAGGAGCCGATAAGTTCCCAGTGCCCCGAATAACCTTGCACGTTTGGGTTGTTCTCACGTCAGCCTGTTATAGGCATGGCGTCGGCACTCGGCACACTCGCGGGATTCATAAGGGATGAGGCATTCACCGGGAATGAGGCATCCATGAGTGATCGCGGCGTTCCGCCTGCCATCGATGCTTCCCAGCTCGCGGCCCAGCTAGCTGCCCAAGAGCTACAAAACCGCTTTATTACCGACAACTTACGGCGCGTGTTCCTTCTGATCTACCGCATCGTCCGCAACGTCGACGATGCCCAGGACCTTACCCAGGAGGCCTTCATTAAGGCCCTGCAGCGTCAGGATCAACTCAAGGAATTGGACAAGGCGGCCCACTGGCTCTCCCGCATCGCCAGCAACACGGCCATTGACTTTCTGCGGCGCAACGGCAAGGTCAACTTCTGCGAAATCGACAGTTTGGTCGAACCCCTCAGTGAGCCGTCGGCTACCCCCGAACAGGCGGTCTTGCGGTCCGAGCATCGCGCCTATCTGGAAGAAGGCCTGGCGGTACTCACCGAACGCGAGCGGACGGCGCTGCTGCTCCGCGATGTGGAAGACTTGCCCGCCGAACTGGTGGCACAGCAAATGTGCTGCTCCAAGGCTACCGTGCGATCGCACATCGCCAACGCGCGCATTAAAATGAAGCGTTACATGGAACGGAGCCGTCGCGCGCCCAACCAGAGGAAATTGTCGTGAATCACCCCGCGTCCGCACAACTCGCGCTGTTTTCGGGCGGCGATCTCGGCCGCTGGGACCGCTGGCGCATCGTGCGACACATGGCTCGTTGTACCGAATGCCGGCACGAAGTCCAAGTGCTGCGTGACGCCAGCAGCCAGCTCCGCGAATTGACGGGCGAGATGGCCGACTTGCCGAGCGGTATGAATTGGAACCGCCTGGCCGACGAAATGACGGGAAACATCCGCGTCGGTCTGGCTGCGGGCGAAGCCATCGCTCTCTTCGACAAGCCGCTACGCTCCAAGCCCCGCCTTGGTTGGCACGCAGGCATGGTGATTGCGGGCGCCACCGTGATTTTCGCTATCGCATTCTGGTCCAGTCTTCCGCCGCAACAGGCCGAGCACTTGTTGACCTCCCTGAACCGCATCCGTACCGAACGCATCGGAACTCTGCTGCATTCCGCCACCGCTCCAGCGGGCACAACTCCCGAAGAGGTGATCTTAGAGGCGTCTTCTTCCAGCATCCAGGTTCGTGAAAACGGTCGTGCCATGTCTCTCATCCCGCACTCGGACGGCGCCACGGTGTCGGTGAGCATGCACGGTTCGGCGGGCGTCCGTTTCGTGGATGCCGATACGGGCCAGGTCACTACGAACAAGGTGTACTATGCGGAGCAGTAGCCTTCTGGTTGCATCCGCGCTGTTTCTGATCCCGTGCAATGCCGTCCTGTTTGCGGCGGCTCTTCCCAAGATCGATCTTCCTCCGGATTCGCCGGTGGTCTTGCTCTCCGCCGACTATGGCGAGTCGAATGAAATGCCGCGGGGCAGCGCCATGCTGCTGGATGTCCACGCCGCTCTCTCTTTGCGAAATTCGAGCCAGCGCAAGATTCGCGGTATCACTCTGCTGGTCACCGCGCAAGACGTTACGCCGGGTGGCAAAGGTTCGGTCACCGTTACCAGCCTCGACGTCGGTCCTCAAGAAACATTTCCGGTTCGAATCGATTTGCGCTTGCTGCGGCCCTTGCAAGCCTCGTCCGGGGTGCCGGTCCAGATTGGCCTGGACGGGGTGCTGTTTGACGATCTGAGCTTCTACGGCCCCGATAAGCTAAGTTCGCGACGCACCTTGACGCTGTCGGAATGGGAAGCGCGTCGCGATAGGCGCTACTTTAAGTCGGTCCTGGCCTCGGGCGGCCAAGAGAAATTGCGTCAGGAAATGCTCGAGAGCTTGACGCACCAAGCCGATCGCCCCAGCCTGGATGTGGAAGTGGTTCGTGGCGCGCGTGCCACCAATTTTGAGCCCGAGAAGCAAGTACAGTTCGCATTTCTGAGCCTGCCGGATTCGCCCATCGAACCGATGGGGGGCATGGCGCGGATCTCAGGCAACGAGGCGCGGGCGCCGCGCCTGGAAGTGAGGAACCGCTCGGAACGTGCCATTCGCTATATCGAGGTCGGCTGGATCTTGCACGATCGTTCCGGTCGCGAGTTTCTGGCCGGTTCCGTGCCTGCCGAGTTGAATCTCGCGCCGGGGCAGAAGGGTCCTATACTGGGAGACGCTACGCTGAAATTTCCTCAGCTGGGCGGTCAGCCGCTGGGTATCGAAGGCATGACGGGTTTTGTTAGTAGCGTCGAGTTCGCCGATGGCTCGCTCTGGATTCCCACTCGCGCCGATTTGGACGCCCCGCAATTGCAGCGCGTCATCGCGCCCTCGGACGAAGAGCAGCGCTTGGCGCAGATCTATCGCAAAAAGGGCATGAAAGCGCTGATCGCAGAGCTGAATAAGTTCTGAGGACCCATGAATCTCTTCAAGATTTTACCGGCCATTCTTCTTTTGCTGGCTTGCGTTGCTCCCGCGCAGGACGGGCCCGATCAGAAGCCCAGCGTATTCTTGCAAAACGACCGGGTCAAAAACCAGAAGGAATCCAACACCCGGACCATCGACGGAACCGTGAAAGACGCCTCCGACAATCCGCTGGCCGATGCCATCGTGCAGTTGAAGGACACCAAGACGTCCAATATCGTGAACTTTGCCACCAAGGACGACGGCAAGTTCGTCTTCCGCGATCTCCCCATGGACATCAATTATGAGCTGCTCGCGAAACATAACGACGTCTCAACGCCTGTAAAGAAGATCAGCGTGTACGACACCCGCAAACACGTCATTGTGAACTTCCAACTCGCGGCTGCCAAACCGTAAGTGTTACACTAGGCTCGTATTCACCTCGGGGCGTGGCTCAGCCTGGCTAGAGCGCCTGGTTCGGGACCAGGAGGTCGGTGGTTCGAATCCACTCGCCCCGACCAACCATCCTTCCTGTTTTCATTGAAATACTGCAGTCGATGGTTTCGCGCTTTCGATGGCGTTACGGAATTGTGCCCTCCGGCGGGCGTTTGCGGTCTTTCCGAAGGCACCAAGCAGTCAATCAGCAAGGCAATGCCTTTGGTCTTTAGGCAGTTTGCTGCGGCAGTCCGTTACAGCTTCGCCTTGCCGCGAGGCGCTCACGGCCTCTGGTTCCAGGGCTCCGTGCCCTTTTGCATCTTGGCGTTCCAGTTGCCTGCGGGTATTGGCATTCGACCGGTCTACCGGTTGCGCAACCGCTCCTTCGTTCGCCGTCGGCCTGATAGATCCAAAGCAAAGCCGATCGTCGCACGTCCTCTTGCGTCCTGATTCCGCCGCTACGGCTTGCCGAATTTGGCCGCGTCCACCGGCACATTTAACTTCACGTCGCTGATAATGGCCGTGAACCGGCCGTCCAGCCACAGGAACGAGTATTTGAAAGGAACCTTGATTCCGTTCACGTCGCGATAGTCGTCGAAGTCTTGCTGAATCGAAATGCGGCCGACAGGCGACGGGGTTTGGCGTACGTACCGCGTCAACAAATGGGTCTGCTTGTCGAAATAGAATGTGCCTAGCAAACCGCCAGGTCCGTTGCCCTGCACTACGTACATGCCGCGACCGCCGATGTTGTCCTCTAGTCCGACGCGCCAATTCGAGAGCGCGGTCTTGATCTCGCCGGGGAAGGCCAAGACAGAATCGAGCTTGGCGCCGGCCAAGTCATTTCCATTTAGTTCGTATTCTCTTAGGTATCCGCGCGGCGTGCTGATCCAGCCGGTTTTGCCATCGAAAGTCCAGGCGCTGATCCCGCGGTCCGGGTGCTCCGGAAAGTTAATCCACATGCCGCGGTGAGCCGGGGCTTGGGCAAAGATTTGGAAAGCAGCGTTGCCGCCCAGACCGCCATACCCTTCGCTGTGTCCGGTAGAGATGAAGCTCCTGACGGCAGCCAGCTTCTGGGCTCCGCCCATCGCCTGGATATACTCGTCCAGAATCTGCGTTGCTGGTGGCTCGCCCTCGGCGGCTCCGACGATATCTCCCTTTTCGTCGTTGGGCTCTCCGTATAGCTTGTCGAGGGCGATCGACGTGGTAGGCACTTCGAGGCCGTGATGGCACGTCCAGCAGGTCACCACCTGTGTACCGCCGAAGTGCTGGCTGTTAATGGCGGCGACCATCTCCACCATCTTGCGGGCGGTTTTCTTTCTAGGATTGCTGTCGGTGGCCCAATCCATGGCATCAGTGCCCGCGCCGGGGTGGCAATTGGAGCAGTCATAGCCCAACGCGGCGGTCATGACGCCCATGGCTCCCAAGAAATCACTTGGCGTAAGGACCTTGAGCGTGCTCGTTGTCACGTTCTTGAAGAAGTCCCCAGAAGCCTGTCCTTTTCCAGGAGTCTGTCCTTTTAAAGTTGCGTCATGGTCTCCCGATGAGGATTGGCTCTGGGCCGCAGCCGGGTTCACGAACGGTATGCCCGCTAGGCAGACGAGGGCCAGAAGACTGAGCGCCATCACTACTACTCGAGGACGAGATTTCATGTATTTCTCCTTCTGCAGTCGCTATCCGTTCTGCAGTCTCTATCTTGGATAAGCTCGGGAGTTGCGTCGCTTGGTGAGCAAGATTCGCGCCGTTCTAGCTGAGTGGGGTTAACGACCCGGTAGATGTAGACCCGTTACGCTTCTTCAGTATTTCAGTGGGGTTGGCCTCTGGAAGGGCATGCAATGTGCGGGTTCTTTGCCGGCACCTGCGTTTCTTAGCGCAGCAATCGGGTAATGTTGCGCAGAAGCCGATTGGCATCGGCGCTGTCTGAGGGAGAATCATCTACTCACAGGTGTGCACCACGACGCATAAGTGACGCGGCCTGGAGGCCACGCGTCTTTTTGCGAAAACCTGATCGGCATGCCACTGGTGGCCACCTGGTGCGAGTCCGAAGACGCGTTCAAACTGGGTGTCTCTGAAGTAATCCGCCGGGGAAGCCGATGAAGGAAAGTATGGAGGCGGAGCACATGCCGAGCCCTTTGACAGACCGCGAGCTGCTTGAAACTCTTCTCGCTGGGACTTCCCCAACTGAAATCCAGCCTGAACTCGATCGATTGACGGCGGAAGATCGTCAAGCGGTCTTGTGCACTGCCTGCTATTTGCTGGATGAGCTAACGGCGAACTGCCCTCAGCGTGCGGACGAGATAGGCGCTGTTATTGGAGCCTACTGCCTCATGAACCATTGTCCCGGAAGAAGGACGCGCGGACGGCATTTTGCTGGTTTGCCATCGGCAGATATATGATCGCCGGATCGGGCCGCATTTCTCGACCCGGCGGCGCCGGCGTTCATCCTGTGAGCCGGCGGTGCCTAACGCTTCGCTGCTTCCATCGGAATAAGCGATGTGGACCTACGCAGGCCCGATGCGTGCTGCAATATTTGCTATCCTTCGCCACCATGCAGTTCCACGCTGGATGGGCACATTTTTGGTTGTCTGCCATATCTTGACCTTCCGTATTCGCTCGCTGCGTTCGAGGTTATGGCAGCTCACTGGGTGGCTGACTGCCCCGCTATGCGCCGCAGCAACAGCCGCGCTATCAGAAAACCCTATGCAACTCGGCAATCACCGTCCCTTCTGTAGTCGATTCGCCGACACCTTGGAAAAATGCCGGGATTCGGCCCGTGAGATTTCCGCCGTAGGGTATCGGTCCGGGGCCGTAGTTAATCCATTGCGCGTTCGGGCCAAGATTGTTGAGTATCGTTTGAATGTCGCCGGTGCTGAAAGTGGCCTAGAGTTTTCTGGACCAGAGAGATGGCCATGGTTGAATACCTCCGGGCATTCAGTAGACGTCAATGCTGACGCAGTGAAGTTGTGACGGGTGTTATGAGGCGTCTGTCAACTCCATTGTCAACGAAAGACAAAGACATTGAGAGCCAAGAATCCCACACAAAAATGCAGTGTTTGAAATGCGGTTCCGTCCAATGGGTTGCGAACTGATGTAGTTCGATTCGGAGCTAAAAATTCAAACTGACCCACTACCAGTAGTAGGGCGGGCATGTTAAACTACGCTATCTGTTCCCTCCTCGTCTGAGCCAGATCCCAATCTAGCGCCGATGGCCATTCACGTAGCACTGAATCATAAGACACATTACCGGTATGACCACAGGATCAATCTCGGACCGCAAATCGTGCGGCTTCGCCCGGCTCCGCATTGCCGCACCCCCATCCTGTCCTATTCGCTGAAGATCCATCCGGCCAATCATTTCCTCAACTGGCAGCAAGATCCGCAGGCCAATTACTTGGCGCGCTTGATGTTCCCGGAGCCTACGACCGAATTTTCCGTGGAAGTGGATCTGGTGGCCGCGCTCGCTGTCTTCAATCCCTTCGATTTTTTCCTGGAGCCCTCGGCCGAGAAATACCCGTTCTGTTATGACGAGGCTACGGCGCGCGAGCTGCGGCCTTTTCTTGAAACGGAGCCCGCCGGAGAGGAACTGCGGGCATTTCTCGATACCGTGCCCAGGGGCAGCGTTCGCACCATCGATTTCCTGGTTGCGCTCAACCAGCGCATCTGTCGCGAGATTGGGTATGTCATCCGGCTGGATCCGGGCATTCAGTCCTGCGAGTACACGCTCACGGCGCGCACTGGATCGTGCCGCGATTCGGCGTGGCTGCTGGTTCAGGTGTTGCGCCAGCTGGGACTGGCGGCACGCTTCGCCTCGGGATACTTGATCCAGCTCACCGCGGACGTCAAGCCGCTCGAAGGACCGTCGGGTCCCACTGCCGACTTCACGGATTTGCACGCCTGGACCGAGGTTTACCTTCCCGGCGCCGGTTGGATCGGTCTCGATCCCACCTCGGGCATTTTCGCCGGTGAAGGACATATTCCGCTCGCCTGCACTCCGGATGCAAGCAGCGCCGCTCCTATTTCAGGTCTGCTCGACCCCTGTGAGAGCGAATTCAGCCACGAAATGACGGTTCGGCGTATTTTCGAAGCGCCGCGCGTCACCAAGCCGTACACCGAAGAACGATGGGAGCAGGTCCAGGCGCTGGGCCAGAAGGTGGAGACGGACCTGGTCAAACAAGATGTCCGGCTCACCATGGGCGGCGAACCAACTTTCGTTTCGCTTGACGATCCCGACGGCCCGGAATGGACGTCCCACGCGCTGGGCCCGGCGAAGCGAAAATTGGCCGTCAACCTCTTATTGAAATTGCGCGACCGTTTTGCGCCCAACGCTCTGCTGCATTTCGGGCAAGGGAAATGGTATCCCGGTGAGCCGCTGCCGCGCTGGGCTCTGGGTTGTTATTGGCGCAAAGACGGCGTGCCGATCTGGGAAGATCCGACGCTTATCGCCGACGAGACGGCCGATTATAGCTACAACGCCGCCGATGCCGGCCGCTTCATGGAAGCCCTCACACGCCAGCTGCAAGTGAGCGCGTCCTCGATCATGACGGCGTACGAGGACGTCGTTTACTATCTCTGGAAAGAACGGCGGCTACCCATCAACGTGGACCCGCTCGATTCCAAGCTCGAATCGGCCATAGAGCGAGCCGAACTCGCGCGCGTGTTCGAGCAGGGATTGGGAGAGACGGTCGGGTTCGTTTTGCCGCTGCGCCGCATACCTACCAAATCGGGAACTCCCCGCTGGACCAGCCAGCCGTGGTTCCTGCGGAGCCCTCAAGTGTTTCTGGTTCCCGGCGATTCCCCCATGGGCTATCGTTTGCCGCTGAGTTCACTGCCTTGGACGAAGCCGGAAGATGCGCTGTGGGACTTTGATCCCGATCCGTTCGCCACCCGGGAGGAGCTTCCGGCGAAGCCCGAGCACCAGCGTTTTCCTTTTGCGGCGTCGCCATTCGATGACGCACCCGTGCCTGCAGCCGAGCGAGCGACGCCTCCCGAAAAAGACGAATCGGCCAAATCGGTGTCGCGCCCCGCGCTCTGCGTTCAGGCTCGCGCCGGAAGGCTATTCGTATTTATGCCGCCGGTGGAGTATCTGTCGGACTACCTGGCTCTGGTCTCGGCCATCGAAAGCACAGCGGCATACCTGAAAATGCCCGTTACGCTCGAAGGCTACACACCGCCGTTCGACCCCCGGCTTTCGGTCTTGAAGGTTACCCCCGATCCCGGCGTAATTGAAGTCAACATACAACCTGCGCAGTCGTGGGATGAACTGGTAACGAACACAACGGTGCTCTACGATCTGGCTCGCCTCAGCCGCCTGGGCACTGAAAAATTCATGCTGGATGGCCGGCACGCGGGCACCGGAGGCGGCAATCACATCGTGGTTGGCGGACCCACTCCCGAGGATAGTCCGTTCCTGCGCCGTCCCGATCTGCTGCGAAGCATGATCGGATATTGGCAGAACCATCCCTCGTTGTCTTATTTGTTCTCGGGATTGTTCATCGGACCCACCAGCCAGCATCCGCGGATCGATGAAGCTCGCACGGACGCGCTGTACGAGATGGAAATCGCTTTCGATCAAATTCCCGATGCCGGCGCGCCCATTGTCCCGCCCTGGCTGGTGGATCGGATATTCCGTCACCTGCTCACGGACCTGACCGGCAACACGCATCGAGCCGAGTTGTGCATCGACAAACTTTATCCACCGGATTCGTCGTCGCTGCGGCTCGGCCTGGTGGAGATGCGCGGATTCGAGATGCCTCCGCATAGCCGGATGAGTCTGGCCCAGCAACTGCTGGTTCGCGCGTTGGTCGCGGTATTCTGGCGGCAGCCCTGGAAGCAAAAACTGATCAAGTGGGGGACCAGTTTGCACGATCGCTTCATGCTCCCGCATTTCGTTGAGCTCGATTTCCAGGATGTCCTGAACCATCTTCGCGAGGCTGGCTACGCATTCGAGCGGGAATGGTTTGCGCCCCATTTCGAATTCCGCTTTCCTGCCATTGGCTCCATCGCCCGCCGAGGTGTTCACCTGGAGTTGCGCCATGCGTTGGAGCCGTGGAACGTTCTGGGCGAGGAGAGCTCCGGCAATGCGACGGTGCGCAACGTCGACTCGTCGGTGGAGCGCATGCAGGTGAAGGCGTCTGGCTTGACCGACCTGCGATACGCCGTGCTGTGCAACGGCCGCCAGGTACCGCTGCATCCCACCGGCACGCGCGGCGAGTTCGTGGCGGGCGTTCGTTATCGAGCATGGCAACCGCCATCCTGCCTCCACCCCACCATCCCGGTTCACACGCCGCTGGTGTTTGATATTTTGGATACATGGTCTGAGAGTGCGATAGGGGGATGCACTTATTACGTGGCTCATCCAGGCGGCCGCGCCAACGAGCAGTTTCCGGTCAACGCCAATGAAGCCGAGAGCCGCAGGCTGTCGAGGTTCCAAGCCATGGGTCACACACCAGGTCCAATGCGATTGCCGGTCCAAGAAACCAATCCGGAATTTCCGCTTACGCTCGATTTACGCTGGAGGAATCCAAGGTAGCGGACGGATCGTCGTTCGGTTTGGCCACCAATGATCGTGGACCTGTTGCAAATTCCCTTAGCCGATTCGTCAGTGTACAACGAACTGGCTAGCGACGGAGTAACTCCACGGGCTCATTGGGCTCCATTCCTACAGTCGCTGCAGACTATCGATTCCGATGAACTGGCGCGCCGCTGGCAACGCGCCGAACGGCGCATTCGGGAAAACGGCGTCACCTATAACATCTATACGGATCCGCAGGGCGCCAATCGTCCCTGGGCTCTCGATCCGGTTCCTTTTCTTATCCCGGCGCAAGAATGGCGCTACATAGAAGCGGGCATTATTCAGCGCGCTCAACTGCTGAAAACTCTGCTCGAAGATATCTACGGCCCACGACGCTTGATCGCAAACGGAGACCTGCCGGCGGCTCTTCTGTTTGCCAATCCATCGTTCTTGAGGCCGCTGGTGGGCATCCCGGTTGACCCGCGTTCCGCGTTGCAGTTGGTGGGCATCGATCTGGCGCGATCGCCCGACGGGCAATGGTGGGTGTTGGCGGATAGAACGCAGGCGCCGTCCGGAACCGGATACACGCTCGAGAATCGCACCATCATCTCGGACGTTCTGCCCGACATCTTCACGGAATCCAATGTCCGCCGCCTGGCGCCCTTCTTCCGCGCGCGACGCGATTCGCTGATGAACCTGGCGCGTTCCAATAATCCGCACATCGTGCTGCTGACTCCAGGACCGTACAACGAGACTTATTTCGAGCATTCCTATCTGGCGCGATACCTCGGTTTTCCGCTGGTGGAAGGCGCCGACCTGACCGTCCGCGACCGCAAAGTCTTTCTCAAAACAGTAGAGGGACTGCGGCGAGTGGATGTGATTTTGCGCCGCGTGGATGGTAGCTTCTGCGATCCCCTGGAGCTGCGGGGCGATTCGTTTCTCGGCGTGGCCGGCCTGGTGGATGCTATTGTCGCGGGCAATGTCGCGATTGCAAATGGCCTGGGTAGCGGCGTAATTGAAACCGCCGCCATCATGCCGTTTCTGCCCGGCTTATCCATCAAGCTGCTCGGCGAGCCGCTGAAATTGCCCTCTGTGGCAACTTGGTGGTGCGGTCAGGAACCGGCGCTGAAGTGGGTGCTGGACCATCTGAACCAAGTGGTTGTCAAACCCGCATTTCCCGCGCGCGCCATGGAGCCGATCTTTGGCGCGGAACTCGCCAAAGCGGAGAAGCAGAAAATCACCGACCGATTGCGTGCGCGACCGTGGGAATATGTCGCGCAGGAGCAGGTGGCGCTATCCACGGCGCCGGTCTGGGATCGCGGCAAGCTTTATTCGCGCAGTCTGGTGTTGCGTACCTACGTTCTGAACACTGCCTCGGGCTGGATGGCGATGCCGGGTGGTCTGGTGCGCGTGGCGGGCGCGGAAGGGTCCGTCGTTTCGATGCAGCGCGGCGGTCACAGCAAGGACGCTTGGGTCTTATGGGATGAGCCGGTAGATACCTTCAGCATGCTCCGCCCCCGCAGCCAGCCGGTGGAATTACATCGCACGCCCACCGATCTGCCCAGCCGGGTTGCCGATAATTTATTCTGGCTCGGCCGCTACGCCGAACGCGCCGAATGCATCGCCCGCCTGCTCCGCTGCATGCTGTCCCGCGTTCGCCGGGCCAATGCCCCGGAACTTTCCTGTCTGCTGCGGCTGCACGAATGCCTCCATTCCAAGGCTTCGATCCTGCCGAAGGACCGCACGCCAACGGCGCGTGAACTGGAAGACGAGCTGATTTCGCTGATGTCCGATCCAAAGCGTTCGGATAGTTTAGCGCTGACTTTGGCCGAACTGCAGCGTGTCGGCGGCAATGTTCGGGATCGGCTCTCAGCGGACTTCTCGCGCCTGATTACTCAGGCAGCGGAATCTGCGAGAACCGAAGAATATATGTTGTTCGCCGAGCATACGGCCGTGCTGAGCGGGTGTCTGGAGTTGCTCTCTGCTATAGCGGGAATGGAGCGCGAAAACATCACGCGGGGGCCTGGATGGGTCTTTCTCAGCATCGGAAGGCGTTTGGAAAGGGCCCTGTATTCGGTGGCTCAACTTCGCAAGATCACAGCCCCTTTCACCACCGACAGTTGGCCGTTATTGGAATATCTGCTCGAGGTTGCCGACAGCTCCATGACTTACCGCTCACGCTACTACACCACGCTGCAGCCCGTTGCAGTTCTAGACGTCTTGATGGCGGACGGCACCAATCCCCGGTCCCTTGAGTTTCAGTTGAGCCATCTTGCGGACCTCTATGCGAAGCTGCCGCGCTACGCGCCCCAGGACCTGAGCGCTGTACGGCATTCCCTGGACTTACTGCGCAGTCTCGATCTTCGAACTGTAAATTACCCGCTGGAGGGCGCGAATCAGCCGCGGACTGACTCAGAACCACGACTGAAATTGGATCAGGCGCTCGGTTTCATTGAGGAATTACTCCCCTCCTGGGGCGATAATGTCTCGAACACCTACTTCGGCCATGCCCGCACGCTGCCTATACAAATCGGCCTATGATTTACCGCTTGCTGCACAGTACAACCTACAAGTACAAACAACCGGTTTCTTTCGGAAATCATGCAGTGCATCTGGCGCCTCGATCGGAGCCTCATCATCGCTGCCTCTCGCGCGAGCTGCGCATCAAGCCGGAGCCCGCCACCCTGAGTGAGCGGGACGATTTTTTTGGAAATCGAATCAGTCTGTTCACCATAGAAGAGCCGCACGACGTGCTGGAGATCAAAGCCCGCAGCTTGGTGGAACTGGATGGCGAAGCGGCGGCATGGCCGGACCGCTCGATGCCGTGGGAGGAAGTTGCAGCCGCGCTGAAGCGGGAACCCGATCCCGCCGCGATCGAGGCTTACCAGTTCGTTTTCGAATCGCCGCGTATCCGGCCGAGTCCTGAGTTCGCCGCTTATGCCGCTCCTTCTTTTCCAAGCGGCCGGCCGCTTGCGGAAGCCATTCTGGATCTGACCGCGCGCATCCATCGCGAGTTCCACTTCGATCACAAGGCGACTAACGTAAGAACCCCGCCAGAAGAAGTTCTGCACAAGCGAAGAGGCGTCTGCCAGGATTTCGCGCAACTACAAATCGCGTGCCTGCGGTCTCTGCAGCTTCCGGCCCGGTACGTCAGCGGCTATTTGCGGACCTATCCGCCTCCGGGCAAGCCGCGTTTGGTAGGCGCCGACGCGTCCCACGCCTGGGTCTCGGTCTTTTGCCCCGGAGCGGGCTGGCTGGATGTGGATCCTACGAATAATCTGGTGCCGTCGCAGAGCCACGTCACACTGGCATGGGGCCGGGATTACGGCGACGTGAGCCCGGTTCGTGGCGTTATTCTTGGAGGCCGCGATCATACCGTCGACGTCGGCGTGGACCTGGAGCCGCTGGAATAGCGCGGTACAATGTCCGGGGTTGACAGAACATGCAAGAAACCAACGAAGGCAGCGATCGCCGGTCCTGGTTGAGTAATGCGCTCAAGAGTTCGGTGATTGGAATCGGCGCCGGCACTGGACTGCTCGCCAGCAACGCGGCTGCCGCGCCGCGCAGCAGCGCAATCAATCGAAGCGGCGGTACCGTTGTGGCCTCGGACACGAAGGACGTTGTGGAAACCACGGCCGGGAAGGTTCGCGGCTATACGCGCAACGGAATCCAGACGTTCAAAGGCATTCCCTACGCCGCGCCCGTGAGTGGGAAGGCGCGCTTTATGCCTCCCGAAAAACCGGCGCCCTGGACCGGTGTGCGCAGTTCGTTGTATTACGGGCAAGTTTGTCCGCAGGGCCCGCGCGCGGGTTGGAAAGACGACGAGAACGCTTTCATGTTCGCGTGGGACGACGGGCAGCCCGGCGAAGATTGCCTGCGCATTAACATTTGGACACCACAGGCGGGCGGTAACGGGAAACGCCCGGTGATGTTTTGGATTCATGGCGGCGGCTATTCCGCGGGATCCGGCCAGGAGCTGAAGTCTTACGACGGGGAAAACTTGTGCCGTCGCGGCGATGTTGTGGTGGTGAGTATCAATCATCGCCTGAACGTGTTCGGACATCTGAACCTGGCTGAGTTCGGCGAGAAATATCACAGCTCCGGGAACGCCGGAATGCTGGATATCGTCGCGGCGCTCGAATGGGTGCGCGATAACATTGCCAATTTCGGAGGCGATTCTGGTAATGTGATGATCTTCGGTCAATCCGGCGGCGGAGGCAAAGTAAATGCGCTGATGGCCATGCCTTTAGCCAAGGGCCTGTTTCATCGCGCCGGGGTGCAGAGCGGTTCCCTATTGCGAGTCTCCACTATGGAAAGCTCCGCGAAGCTGGCCTCCGCCGTACTCGCCGAATTGAACCTCGGTAAATCGCAAGTGGACGAGCTTCAAAACGTACCTGTCGAGCGGCTGGTGGCTGCGTCGGATGCGGCACTGCGACGCGTGATTACGCCCACCGGCCGTCCACCCGATTTCAGAAATCTCGACAGCCAGATGGGCTGGGCGCCGGTGGTAGACGGCAAGGCGCTCCCTACACAACCCTTCGACCCGGTGGCCCCCGCGATCTCGGCGGACGTTCCGCTGCTGGTAGGCAACGTTCTCAACGAGTTTGTGAACGGGATCGGCAAGCCCGATTGTAATGCGTTATCGAATGACGAGCTGAAAACGCGCGTGGCGGGCATGTTCGGGCAGGAGCATGCGGATCGTGTCATCGATGTGTACCGCCGTGCGCATCCCAAGGCCATACCGTACGATCTGCTCTCGTTGATTTCGGCCTCCTCCGTTCGGGCCAGCGCGGTCACGCAGGCGGAGCGAAAAGCGCAGCAGGGCGCGGCGCCGGCGTATCTGTATTGGTTCACGTGGCAAACGCCGGTTCTGGATGGCAGACCGCGCGCGTTTCACTGTGCCGAGCTACCCTTCGTTTTCGACAACGCGGAGCGCTGCGAAACGATGACCGGTGGCGGCGCCGAAGCCAGAGTATTGGGGGCGAAGATGAGCGACGCCTGGATTCATTTCGCACGCAGTGGCAATCCGAATCATCCCGGGATACCGCACTGGCCGGCTTTCGACGCGGAGAACATCCCCACCATGATTTTCGACAATGAATGCGCGCTCAAAAACAGCCCCGATCGAGTTGAGCGCGAGGTAATGAATTCAATAGGCTGAAGCACAGTTGGGCGGGCGCCTTCCGGATCCCGTGTCAGATCTAGGATACTGGCGCGTCTAACCTTCGCGATGAGATTATCGACTCTCCAGAACGTGCGCACTACGCCAGATTCCGGGACCGGCTACGGTGCCGCGATGGCGGCGGCCTCGACCGTGTTTTTCATGTGGGGGTTCGTTACCGTTCTGAATGACATCCTGGCTCCGCATCTCAAGGCGATTTTTCATCTGAATTATGCCGAGACGATGCTGATCCAATTCACATTCTTTTCGGCCTACTTCCTGCTCTCCTTGCCGGCTGCGAAGATCATCTCAGCGATTGGATATCACCGCAGCATTGTGCTCGGTTTGGCGGTCATGGGCGCCGGCGCGTTGCTCTTCATTCCAGCCGCGAGCATCCAATCGTACGCCCTGTTCCTGGCCGGACTGTATGTGCTGGCGTCCGGAATCACGCTGCTGCAGGTATCGGCGAATCCGTACGTCGCGGCCCTGGGTCCACCGGAGAAATCATCCAGCCGGCTGAACCTGGTGCAGGCGCTCAATTCGCTCGGGACTACCGTCGGACCTTGGGTAGGCGGCTTCCTGATTCTCTCCGGTGCGCGGAGCGAAGCGTCCACTGTAAAGCTGCCTTACTTGGGAATCGCCGTGCTACTCGGTCTGCTGGCAATTGTGATCGCGCGGTTTCCCTTTCCTACCATCACCCAGATCGAGGACCCCCACCACCACACATCGATCACCGGTGACAGCGTCTGGCGTCACCGGCACCTGGTACTGGGAGCGGTCGGAATTTTCGTGTACGTTGGCGCCGAAGTAGCAATCGGCAGCTTTCTCGTGAACTACTTCATGCAGCCGGATATTGGTGGATTCACAGCTCAGGCCGCGGCGCGCTACGTGTCGCTGTATTGGGGCGGCGCCATGGTGGGACGATTCCTGGGCGCGGCCCTGCTGCGTTCCATTCCCACGGGTCCGGCGGTTGGCGTCGCGGCTATTGCGGCCGGCCTGCTGGTAATCACCTCGATCGTCACCACAGGCAGCGTGGCTATGTACAGCATTCTGGCCGTCGGGCTTTTCAACTCCATCCTTTTTCCGAGCATCTTTACCCTGGGAATTGCCGGGTTGGGCAAGTTGACGGGCAAAGCATCGGGAGTTTTGATCGCCGCCATCGTCGGCGGAGCTATCATTCCCCTGGCGGAGGGAGCGGTGGCCGACCACGTCGGGCTTCACCTTGCATTTGTGTTGCCGGCTATCTGCTATCTCTATATCGTGTTCTATGGTTTTGTTGGATCCAGACCTCGCGATTAAGTTCGCAACTTCTGGGTCTTGACTAGCGGTGCCACGAATGGCCAACTGGCGTCGATACCTTTATCAAACGGCGCAGATCATGTTTCCGGACTGCGGAGGCCGTGAATCGAAGGTATTTGGAAGTACATTAAAGAGAGCCCAGTGAGAAACAAACTTGTTGGTTCGATGATGGCTGCGGCGGCCATGTTGTGTCTGTCGATTCCCGCGGCGGCGCAGTTCCCGGCCGAGAGCACGATTCCGAAATCCCAGCGGCACCCTCGCCGGCTCGCCGCGGCGCCCACCAGTCCCACGCCCCGCACTGCCGACGGCAAGCCCGACCTGAGCGGAGTTTGGGGCTACGCTGGCTACACGTGCGACATCGCGAAAGACTACGACGTGGGCGAGGTGCCCATGACCGCGCTGGGTGACAAGCTCTTCAAAGAGCGGCAGGCCAAGGAGGGCGTCGACGATCCGGAAGCACGGTGCCTGCCGACAGGCGTGCCGCGGCGCGACCCGTATCCATCCAAGATCATCCAACAGCCGAACCTGGTGGTGATCCTGTTTGAGGGAAATCTACATAGCTTCCGCCAGATTTTTCTTGACCGCAAGGAACACCCTGCGGATCTGAATCCTTCCTGGTGGGGCGATTCGATTGGCCACTGGGAAGGCGATCAACTGGTGGTGGACACGGTGGGTTTCAACGGCAAGACGTGGCTCGATTTGGCGGGGCATCCTAGTTCGGATCAGCTGCATGTCATCGAACGCTACTCGCGGCCGGATTTCGGCCACCTCAAATGGGAGATCACGATCGAAGATCCGGTGATGTACACGCGCCCCTGGAAGGTCACCGAGATAACGCCTCTATTGAACAGTGGCGATCTGATCGAATACGTCTGCACGGAAAACGAGCGCGATTCTCGACATCTGGACGCAATCGACGCGCTGAAAAAAGCGGCCGAGAAAGGGAAGTAGTTTGGGACGTACGGCATCTCCAAGCCCCCATGAAGAACACTCCGCTCGAAGACATCACGGTTCTGGACTTGACCACGGCTCTGGCCGGACCGTTCGCGACGCTGCTACTCGCGGGCCTGGGAGCCAAGGTCATCAAGATCGAGAACCCGGTGGGGGGCGGCGATACTTGCCGCTCGAATGCACCTTATCTGGGATCTGAAGGCGCCACCCTCGCGCGGCAGCATGAAGACGATGTCTCGGTCTCGGCACTGAACCGGCTTCGCAACAAGCTGGGCGTGACGCTGAATCTGAAGCATCCGGAATCACGCGGCGTTTATGCCGATTTAGTAAAGAGCGCCGATGTTATCGTGGAAAATTTCAGCCGGGGCACGCTCGATCGTCTGGGCGTCGGCTATCCATTTGCGCAAGAAGTGAATCCGCGCATCGTGTACTGTTCCATCACGGGGTTCGGCAGCGAAGGCGAGCCAGGTACGGGCAAAGCGATGGATGCCATCATTCAGGCGTTGAGCGGAGTGATGATGACGTCGGGAGGCCCCGGCGATCCTCCGGTGCGCATCGGCGTGCCGTTCGCCGATTTGACAGCGCCACTGTTTGGCGTGATCGGTGTGCTGGCTGCTATCCATCAGGCGCAACGCACGGGAATCGGCCAGCACGTCGACGTCTCCATGCTGGGCGTCATGACGATGATGGTGTCGGGCGAGCCCTTCGATCTCTTGGAGCGCTGTGGCGTCCCGCAACGAACCGGCCTCACCGTGCCGCGCCTGGCTCCATTCGGAATGTATCGAACCAAAGACGGCTACGTCTCGGTTTGCGCGCCCACGGAAGCCTTCGCGCACTCTCTGTTTCACGCTATCGGCCGGCCGGAACTGATCACAGATCCACGCTTCGCCAAGCGAGACGATCGCGTAGTGAATGTGTCGGAAGTGGACGCAATTGTCGAATCGTTCACCTGTTCCAGGACCAGTGCGGAGGTGGTCGCGGCGCTGGAGCAACGGGGGGTCCCGGCCGCGGAAGTACGCGACCCGGAGAGTGCCGTGCGCGATCCGCGTGTGGTATCGCGCGGAGAAACGGTGCCGTTAGCCCATCCAAAATACGGCATGGTGGAGGACGTGTATGGAATGGGCATGCCGATCAAATTCTCCGGAGCGCAAGCTGGCTTTGATGAGCCTCCACCGGGTTTGGGGGAGCACAATTCAGCGGTGTACTGCGGACTGCTGGGCTATTCCGAGAAGCGCCTCGAAGAATTGAAAGCGCAACGAGTAATCTGACGCGTGAGCACTGCGATCTCGACTCTCACGCGGGCCTATACGGAACGAGCAGTCCACTCCCGGCGCGACGGACCGGTGGTGGGCGTGACGTCTAATACAGTGCCTTGGGAATTGCTGCGAGCGGCCGGATTGCATCCCGTTCTCCTTAGCCCGCTGCGCAAGAAAACGCCGCTGGCCGATCGCTATATGGAGGATGCTTTCAGCGCGCGCATCAAAGCGATCTTCGATTTTCTGATCTCCGCGGAAAGCGAACTCTTAACTGCCGTTGTCATTCCCAGAACCTCTGAGCAAGAACACAAACTCTATCTCTATCTGCGTGAAGTGGCTCGACAGGGAGTGCAGCAGGCGCCCGAGGCGATCCTCTATAACCTGCTGCACGCGCGATCGCCCGAAGCGGAAGCTTACGGGCTGGAAAGAACGCACGCTTTGAAGACGCAACTGGAGCAACTGACCGGCCGTCCTGTCGAGCCCTATGCGCTCTCGGCAGCGATTGTTGAGGGCAATACCGCGCGGCAGACGATTCGTGGATTGTTGCAGCAAAGAGACGGGCCCGCTCCAAGGCTATCCGGTGCGGAAGCCCTGGCGCTGATCGGAGCTTGGTACTTTATGGATCGCAGCGAGTACGCGTTGCTGGCCCAGGAGGCGCTGCGCGAGATCGAGATGCGGCAGCCGTTGGAAGGACCGCGGATTCTCATCAAAGGCTCGCCGTTGGACAGTCCAGAAGTTTGCGCGGCAATCGAAACTCATGGCGCGATTGTTGCAGCGGAAGACGACTGGTGGGGGTCGCGTGCCGCTGGCCGGGACATCGAGGCCAGCCTTGATCCCATACGGGCAATTTTCGAGAAGTACTATTTTGACGCTCCCAGCCCGCGCGTATTTCCGGCCGAACTCTCGGACGCGTGGTTCCATCGCAAAGCATCGGAAGTGGACGGAGTGATTTTCTATCTGCCGCAGGAAGACGACGTCTTAGGTTGGGATTACCCACGCCTGCGCGATTATTTGGACGAACGTGGCGTTCCCCATCTGATGGTGCGCTCGGATTCTTCGGACGAAATCGCAGCGTTTGTTCAGAGGCTCCGCCATGGCTGAGAAGCAATTGGAGTGTACGGTTCGCGCAGCCGCGCATCAAAAAGCCTGGTTTGCTCAACTGCGCGAGGACGTGTTTGAAAAGCAGAAGCCTTATGCCATCGTGCAGGCAGATATGCCGCTGGAACTGTTCCACGCGATGGATGTCCCGGTGGTGAGCAATCAGTGGTGGGCTGCGATGGTGGCCGCCAAGCGCCTGGCGCCTCATTATTTGGATGGACTTAACGCCCTAGGCTATCACGATGGCTTGTGCCGGTATTGCAGCTTGTCGCTTGCGTCCACCATCGCGGGAGATCCAGCGCGAGCGCCGTGGGGCGGCCTGCCCAAGCCTGCGCTATTTTCCGCCCGGCTCACTTGCGATTGCATCCAGCGCGTGTTTGAAATCTGGGCGGCTCAATTCGGGAGCCCATTTGTTCCCCTGGATGCTCCCGGTGCGTCCGAACTTCCTCCGCGATGGTGGGAGCTGAGCCGTTATCGCTGGAATGAGCTTTTCGAAAGTCACCGGCTGGATTTCATGGTCGCCCAGTTCCATTCGCTCATCGGGACTTTGGAACAAATTACCGGAAGCGCGTTCGATCTCGAACGCCTGCGTAGATTGATGGAGGGCGTCAACCAACAAGAGGAATATTTCGAAGAAGTGCGCGACATGATTTGCGAGGCGCCAAAAACGCCCGTCCGCATGCACGAGCAGGTAAGCAATGTGATGGCGGCGCAATGGCTGCGCGGCGGCGAATGGGCCATTGCGCACGCTCGCGCGTTTCGCGATGAAGTGAAGGAGCGGGTGGATGCAGGGGTGCCGGCGTGCCCACAGGAAAGACTGCGTCTGATGTGGGTGGGCGCCGGCCTATGGCACGATACCGATTTCTACACTGCTTTCGAAGAACGATACGGCGCGGTGTTCGTGTGGTCCATGTATCTTGCCTTCGGGCCCGACGGTTACATCCGTTATGGCCTGGACGATCCGCTGCGGGCGCTGGCCAGCCGCACCGTCAGCTTCAACGAACAGCTTCACAATCCGCCCTGGGCCAACGAATGGATGGTCGATCAGGCCAAGAGGCATCGCATTGACGCTGCGCTGGTGCTGGAACCGCTGGGGACAAGACCGTCAGCTACGGGCAACTTTTTCATCGAACGCGCGCTCGAAGCTGCCGGCGTGCCCGTGCTTCCTATCGTCGCCGACATGGTGGATGCGCGCGGGTGGAACGGCCTTGAAATGCGCGAGAAAGTGGGTCAGTTTCTAGAAGGGCTCAGTTCGAGCGCCGCGCGCGACCGCGCATAACGGCGCAAGAACACGATTTCGATCAACGACAGAACGACGCCAATCGCGACGAAATACCAGCCGGCGGTGAAGCCTCCGGTATGATCGCGCAAGAGGCCCAGAACTTGCGGCCCGACGTATCCGAAGAGTCCTCCGCCTAGGCCGACAACTCCCATCACGGGGCCCGTCTCGCTTCTGCCCACAACCTCTCCTGCCAGCGCGAAGATTTGATTCGTCGCGCACAAGCCGAGCGAAATCACGAGCGCGGTGGCCACGCGAAACACCAGCAGGTTCGGGATCATCATCGCGAAGCAGGCCGGTACCAGAATCACGGCGAGCCCGATCATCATGTCCCAACGATCGAACTTATCGCAGAGATAACCGAAGAGGACGTTTCCGAAAATGGCGACGATGTAGCTGGTGCTGATCAGGTAGGCGCTCTGCATCGCGCTTAGGTGGAAGGTGGTCTTCACGGCCGATGGCACGAAGAAGGTCGCGCTGAAACCTCCCATGTTGATCAAGCCGAGCAGAACCATGCTCCAAACAACCGGTGTGCGGAATGCACTCTTGCTGGGAGCGGAGGGGCCATGCCCGTGGAACGAATCTTGTCTTCCCCGAGCTGCCTGCGGCTTGTAAACGAACCAGAAGATGGCTGCACCAACCAGCGCCATAGCGGCAAAGCCTGCGATTCCTCCGCGCCATCCGAAAGGCTCGGCGATAACTGTGCCGAAGGGCGCGCCAATCACGGAAGCGAGCGATGCCATTGCGCCCAGGATGCCCATCGCGCGGCTGCGAAACTCAGGCGGCGCCACCAACGCGATCGATGTCATGACGCAAACGAACGCCACTCGATATCCGATGAGCCAAACCACGCGAGCGCCCAGCGCAAGATTGTAACTGGAGGCCTGGCTCAGCAGCAAGAGTCCGAACGCAACGCCCACCAATCCTCCCATGAGCGCGAGTTTTTCCCCGACACGCTTTGCCAAAATGCCGGCGGGAACACTCACGGCCATGGCCACCAGACCGTAGAGACCGGTGAATAGCCCGATCTGTGAATAGCTGATGCCGAAATCTTTCTGTATGGCAGGCAGAAGCGGCGAGAAGCCGAGACTCGACATCTGAATCGCCATCATCGCGACGATCGTGGCGGCGAACGAAGCGATCCAGGTGCTGCCTTGATCCCGCACGGGCTCCGGCTAATCCTTCGGCACGGCGCAGACGAAGTTCGCTGCGTCGTCGGTGTTTCCAACGCCCGTCCACTGCGCTTCTTGTGGGTAAGGGCATAACGGTCGGGTGCGGTTCACAACACCGTTCGTTACATGCGATGCAATCACCTTAGCCGGCGCGACGCCCTTGTCCGCCCACGCATCCAGTGATTGGATCATGTCGAAACTGGTCGCCCCCGGTCCACCCTGGCAATGCTGCATTCCAGGAACCATGAAGAGCCGGTAGAACGCCAGCGTGTTTTGTAATCCGTGGACGTCGCCACCCTGCGCCTTGGTGACGCTCTCGTAATAATTGATGCTGTTGAGCGGCGTAATGTCCGGATCGCTCCAGCCGTGATAATGGATCAGCTTGCCTCCGCGAGCTTTGAACGCGCTGAGATCCGGATTCACCGCGTTGAACAAAGCCCCCAGTTTCGCATCCGTGTAGTCGATGTCGCTGTCGAAACCATCGGTCGCGGTGAATTTGAAGGTCTTGTAGTCCCAATTCGGATCGTCGAACACCATGAACTTGAAAAACGGAACGCCGAGATTGGTGTGGCGTCCCGCGCCCGGCGCGTTGCCGGTGATATAGCTGACCCAGCCACCGGGACCAGCTTCGCCCCCGGGCACGAGCCCGGGATAGATCACCTGACCATCGGGAGTCCGGAGACCGGACCACAGCTTGTGCACGGCCGCCACCTGCTCGCCGGTGAGGCACTCGGAAGTGTCCGAACCCTTGCAGAGCAGCGTATCGGGGTTGAAATGGCAGCGGCGCGGATCGTTGAGCACTCCATCTTTGACGCCGTCCAGCGCATCGCATTGGTTGTTCACGGCGTCGGCAATGATATGAATTTTGTTGGCCGGAATGTAACCGTCGCCATCCATGGCCAGCGCTACCCAAAGGTGGCCGCCGATATAGTGATGGGTCCAGTTATTGGCCGGATCGCCGGCGATGATGCCGTCAAAATCGGCCGGATATCGCTGCGCTTCGATCATCGATTCGTGGCCGCCCTGCGAACATCCGCTGAAATAAGAGTGGACCGGTTGCGCGCTGTAATAGGTCTTGAGAATGACCTTGTCGGCCTCCGCCATCAGATGGGTGGCGCGGTCGGCAAAATTCACGATGCGTTCGTAGTTTCCCAACGCCCATTCGGCATCGGTGCCACTACCTTGATGGCCGGTATCGGTGCTGCTGGTGGCGTAGCCCTGCTGCAACGGTTTCACCATTGGCAGGTAACTGATGGAGCCCGCCATGCCGCCGTTGCCCACGCCGAGCAGCTTGTGATTCCACTGCCGCGGCATCCACAATTCGATACGGACTTCCTTGCCCACCGTCGCCGCCACGCGGCAGAAGTCCGGTACTTGCAGGGTGGCCGGGAGAGATACCCCAGGCAAAGCGAGGGAGCCCGCTGCGACAGATGCTGCGGAGGTGATCTTGATGCCGGGTATCGAAAGGGATTTCAGGCCTTCGCAGGGTTGCTGAGCCCAGGCCGGACAGGACGCGAAAAGTAGCGGTAATGCGAGTATGGTTCGACGTAGAGTCATGTTCTGCTCCCGCTTCGGGCGGTGTTTGCGAGACTCCAAGAATATCAAAGCGGGAACATGGCGTCGCGGGCGTGAACTAGCGCTTCAGCCAGTTGCCTGAACCAATCAGACGGCCCGTTGCGGGTCCGACATACCAATACAGCGAACAATCCATGAAGGCGTTTTCCGTCTGAACCGACACGATGGCGCGCTCAAATTCCGAGCCTTCATATTCATCCAGTAACGGCAACAGTTGAGGATCGTCCAATCGCCAAACTTCACCATCCACCCAGCAGTCCGCTTCATCGGAAGGAACAGCGCCCGGATAACGGCCAAGATCATACAACCGGCCTGCCACGCGGGCGCGTCCTACGAACTGCCCTCCATCTGCGAGCATTCGGGCAAATTTGTTCTTGGAGCCGCACCGGAGAGTTCCGTAGACAAAGAGATGATCCACGCTCCCTCGCGTCCTTCGGTTGGATTCTATTGTTTTGCGGCCAGCGACTCTTCGAGCTCGCGCGCGTACTCTTCGATCTCTTCGGGTTGCGGCGTTACCAAAGTCTTCTCCATGTCCTCGCCGGTCCGGAGCATGTGCTTCAGGTGCAGCGCCGCAAGCTTCAGGCACCAGGTGTCGGTGAGGGGATGGCTGAACTTCTGGCTCAAGGCGAGGAGCGCGGGATGGGACAGCGCAATCACGCGTTCCTCAAACGGCTCGCCCGCCGTGCCGATTCCGAACTTCACGTCCACGGTGTCCGCATGGCGAATGGAAATCCCGGTCTGGAGCCAGCGAAAGTAGACCTGCCAGGTGCGGCCGAACGGATCGGGCCCAGCTTCGAAATCCCGAAAATTCTTAATCATTCAAGTTGATTGTAGCCCATTGATTGCGGGCCAAAAATGCTCAGTAGAACGGGTGATTCCGGGCCGACACCAGGGATAGGAACTCGTCGCGCGTTTCCTTGCGCTCCCGGAATCCGCCCAGCATGGCGCTAGTGACGGTTCCTGAATGCTGCTTTTCCACACCGCGCATCATCATGCAGAAGTGGCGGGCCTCGCAGATCACGCCGACGCCTTTGGGGCGCAGGACGTCGTGCAGGGTCTCGGCCACCTGGTGGGTGAGCCGCTCCTGCAATTGGAGACGGCGGGCAAACATGTCGACGATACGCGGAATTTTGCTCAGCCCGATGAGCCGGTTGTTGGGAAGATAAGCCACGTGCATGGTTCCAAAAAACGGCAGCAGGTGGTGCTCGCACATGCTGTAAAACTCGATGTCCTTCACCACTACCATCTCGTCGCACTTTTCCTCAAACAGAGCGCCATTGACGATGCTTTGGACGTCGGTCTCATAACCGCTGGTGAGGAAGCGCAAGGCCTTGTCGGCGCGCTGCGGCGTCCGAACCAATCCCGGGCGCTCGGGGTCTTCGCCGATCTTCAACAGGACTTTCTGCATGAGATCGGCAAGGGACTCGTCGTTGTTCTGTTTCGGCATCACCTTGACTGCAGATTTGGTCTTCATGATTTTAGTTCGAAAACATTGCGCTTGGTCTCGCGCAATCGAATTCCCTCCAGACGCGGCCACTCGCCGGGAAATGCAGCGGACCAACGGGCCATCAGGCGATCCTCAATCACACGGATAATATTCTCCGAAGTAGGAACCAGCGCCTTGAATTCGCTCAGGTCGGCGTTCATGTAGTGGTGGTCAAAATCTTTGAGCACTTCTTCCGACACCAGCCGATCCAGCGTGGGAACGTGCACCACCTGGCCGGACACCAGATCGACCGGACCTGTGGCCGTCACATCCAACACGTAGTCGTGACCGTGCCCATAAGGATTGCTGCACTTGCCGTACAGCTCGCGATTTTCGTCCTCGGTGAAAGCCGCGGAGTGTAGACGATGAGACGCGGCGAAGCGATAGCGGCGGGTGACGCGCATTATCGGCCCTCCCGCGCAGTGGCGCCCGCGTAGTCGACGTACAGATCCTCGGTCTCATAGAGGCGGACGTTATTCAACCGGGCGCGACCCGCTTCAAAATGCGGTTCCAGCCGGCGCCAGATCTCAGCGGCGACGTTTTCGGTGGTTGGCACGATCTTGTCGAACGGAGGCACTTCGTAGTTGAGGAAGCGATGGTCCATGGGATCGATCACCGTTTGCTGGATCAGTTCTTTCAGCTTCTTCAAATCGTAAACCATGCCGGTAACGGGATCGGGGTCGCCTTCGAGCGTCACTTCCAGAACGTAATTATGGCCATGGCCGCTGCGGTTGGCGGCGGGTCCATATAGATACGTGTTTTGCTCCGGAGTCAATGTCCGTTGCGCGCACACGTGCGACGCGGAGAATTCCGCCCGGCGAGTAATCAGCATGATGCCTTTTATATGATGCGAACCCTACCCCATGAGATACTTTAATATTATAAGAGAAGGGTCCGCCTGGGAGCTGTTGAAATGACTCATTCCAAAGTAGATTTGGCTATCAAAGGAACTATCGCCGCCTTGCTGGTAGCGCTCGGCTTCGTGGTCGTGTGGTCCATGCAGGAGCACATCGTAGGCGTCGGTGACACGGCTCCGAACTTCACTATCACCACCAGCGCGGGCGATCAGGTGACGCCGCGGAACTTCGGTGGCAAGGTTCTGATACTCAATTTTTGGGCGAGCTGGTGCGCGCCGTGTGTGGAAGAAGCGCCCTCTCTCAATGAGTTTGCGAAAACATTTAAGGACGCGGGGGTAGTGGTGCTGGGCGTGAGCGTGGACCGCAACGAGCAGATGTATCAGAACTTCGTGAAGCACTTCAGCGTGTCGTACCCCACCGCGCGCGATCCGGAAGAGAATCTGAGCTATCGCTACGGCACCTACAAGATTCCCGAGAGCTACATTATCGATCGCAACGGCAAAGTGGTGCGCAAGTATGCGGGCCTGCCGGAGCGCGATGGGCAGGCGATTTCGTGGATGGACCCGGAGCTGGTGGGTTTCGTAAAGTCGCTGCTGTAAGCAAATGGCCACAGATAAACACGGATCAACGCTGATTCACAAGCAAGAATTTATCTGTGTTCATCAGCGTTCATCTGCGGCCTGCTGATGATCACGCCTGATGTGCTCTTCCAAGTCGACAAGCTGCTTGGACCGCGTGGATACCTCGACCGGCCGGAAGACCTGACGCTGTACGAATACGACGGCAGCGTTGACAAAGCCAGGCCGGAGCTGGTGGTGTTCCCACAAACTGCGGAAGATGCGGTGGCGCTGGTTCAAATCGCACGCGAGCACCGCATTCCTATCGTTGGACGCGGCGCGGGCACCGGACTCAGCGGGGGAGTGATCGCACGCGCGGGCGGAATGGTGATCTCGTTTGCGAGGATGAATCGCGTTGTTGAGATCGATCTGGCCAACGAACGCGCCGTGCTGGAGCCGGGCGTGGTGAATCTCGAAATCACGCAGGCTGTCGAGAGCGCCGGATATTTCTATGCGCCCGATCCATCCAGCCAAAAGGCGTGCACAATTGGCGGCAATGTGTCGGAGAACGCGGGCGGTCCCCACACTTTGGCCTACGGGGTGACGACGAATCACGTACTCGGCATTGAAACCGTTCTTGCGGATGGAACGCCGATGACTGCCGGCGGTAAAGCGCTGGACCTGCCTGGTTACGACGTTACGGGCCTGCTCACGGGCTCGGAAGGGACCATGGCGCTGGTGACCAAAATCACGGTGCGCCTGATGCGCCAGCCGGAGCTGGTCAAGACGCTGCTCGCCATCTACGACACCGTGGACGATTGCGCGGACTCGGTGGCCGAAATCACCGCTCGGGCCATTACTCCCGCCGCTGTCGAGATGCTGGATGGCGTCATGCTGCGAATGGTGGAAGAAGCCACGCACGCCGGATATCCGATGGATGCAGCGGCGGTGTTGCTCATCGAACTCGAAGGCCTGAAGGAAGCAGTGGAAGAACAGGTGCAGTCGATTGAGGACGCGTGTAAAAGCTGCCGCGCGCGCGAGGTTCGCATCGCTCGGTCCGCTGCCGAGCGCGAGCTGCTGTGGAAGGGACGCAAGAACGCTTTCGGCGCAGTGGGCCGCGTGAGCCCCGCGTATTATGTGCAGGATGGCGTGGTGCCGCGCACCAAGGTAGCGCCGACGCTACGCGAGATTCATCGGGTGGCTGAGAAATATGGCCTCACCATCAGCAACATTTTCCACGCAGGCGACGGCAACATGCATCCCATCATTCTTTTTAATCACCACAAGGCGGGCGAACTTGAGCGCGCGAAAGCGGCCGGCGATGAAATTTTGCGATTCTGCATCCAGCAAGGTGGATCCATTACCGGCGAGCACGGCGTGGGGATGGAGAAGATGGAACTGATCGGGGAGCAATTCTCCGGTGAAACGCTCGATTTGATCGCGCGGTTCAAGAAGCTGTTCGATCCCGAGTGCCGCTTGAACCCAGGCAAAATGCTGCCCACCGGGAAGGGCTGCATGGAAATCCGGCAGCCGGCGGGGATGCAGATCTAATTCGTTGCGATCGCAAGCGTCGCGGTGTTGCTGGTTTGATTGCCCGACGTAATGATTACCGGCGACGACACACTGGACGCCACGCCCGCTGGGATCGTGCAGTTGATCTGATCCAGTCCGATGTAATTGGGCGCGGCGCCTGCAAAAGTCACCGGGCAAGCGACGCCGCCGACAGTCACGGTTGGCTGCTGAACGGCGACATCGAGTCCGTTGCTGGATGTCGTAAGGCCTAGGCCCGTCGCGTACAGCTCCACCGTGTCGCGAGCTTGCAGCGGATTGCCGGCTGTGATTAAGCTCTGGTCGCTGGCCTTCAGGGCGGACGCCGGCCCAGTGCCTGACGAATCCTGCGTGAAGATTGCAGGCGCTGCCGTTCCGACATAAACGTTCACCGTGTTTTGGCCCGTGCTGTTTTGGACAGTGAGCTGCGTCAGTCCGGATGCGCTGTCGGGAAGCACAGCATTGATCTGCGTTGCAGAAACGTAGTCGAGAGAGAGCGGCGATCCGCTCACCGTCACGGTCCCCGCTGCCAGGTTCGATCCGTAAATCGCGATCAGCATGCGCGGCGCAAGTTCAAGGGGGAAATTGGCTGCGGCTGCTGGAAAGACGCGCGCGATCAGAGGGCCGGGCTTGACGAGGTAAGCCTCGGTCCCGCCCGCCGGCAGCATGAGGGTAGCGGCGTCGTACGATGATCCGGCCATGACATCCAGTAGCACGTCGCCGGCCGGAAACTGATCGATGAAGGCGATGCCATTGGAAGAGATGCCCAGCTTGTGCGTTCCTACGTCCGTCACAATGGCCGCCGTGGCTGAGCTGGCGCTCAGGCTGGAATCGTCGGCGGCGCGCGCCGCGACGATCAATCCGCCATCCACCGAGAGAAACGGATCGCCCTCCGCCGCGGTACCCACGCTCTGCCAGGCATTGGTTCCGTTCAAGAATGAAACGATCATCTGCGCCGAGTCATGGGTTGGCGAGTCGATGTCCGCGATACCCTTGGCATCCCCCGAACACAAGCCGAAGTCGCTGACTAAGCCGCCGCCCGAAACATGACAGTAAGGCAGCACGCGCGTTCGTCCAGCCCCATAGAATCGCAGCGAGCCGCTGGTAAGGGGTACCACGCCGTCGTCGAATCCGGAAGTAGTCAGCAAGCCGGTGCCTCCGTTGCCGGCGGCGGCGATGGCATCCACTCCACGCAGGTCGTCCGTGGCATCGTTCCAGGTGCCGAGATCAAACAGAAACTCGCTTCCACTGGCCATTTCACTCAATTGATTGCTGGAAATCGGCACCAGTGATGCGATCGGCGTGCCGAAATGGGGCGTGGCAAGAAAGACCGCCTTACGAACATGCGCGGATGCAGGCGGTTGAAAAACGCCCGCCGTATCCTGTTTCCCGCTCAGGTACGCCCGGAGAACCAGGCCACCCATGCTGTGCGCCACCACATCGACGGTCTCCACCGGTTGCCCGTTGGTGAACTTCAAACCTGCCAGGAAGGTTCCGAACGCCGCGCCGAGATCCTCGATGGTGGCAGTGCTGGGTAAGCTGCACGTACTGAAGAACAGGCTGACTTCGCCGTTGCTTTGAAGCACCTGATCGGCAATGCCGAAGGTGCCGGCGAATGTCGACGGACAGCCCTCGAACTGGTATCCGTTGATAAACACGACAGGCGGAAGCGTGGTGACGGGCACCGGCGTTCCGGCTGGAATGAGTTGGGCCTGCGCCGCAAGCGCCAGTAACAGGCCCGATAGCAGGCCGACCCGCATTAACGCGTGGGAACCGGTTGCAAGGCGCGGCTTTCGATGATGCGATCGATGATGCCGTATTCCAGCGCCTGGTCGGGCTCCAGGATGTAATCGCGATCGACGTCGCGCGCGATGCGATCCACCGGTTGGCCAGTCGCGTTGGCGAGAATCTGATTCAAGGATTCGCGCATGCGCAGGATCTCCCGCGCGTAGATATCGATATCCGTAGCCTGTCCGCCCAGTCCGCTCATGGAAGGCTGATGAATCAAGATGCGCGAATGCGGCAGGCTATAGCGTTTGCCTTTCGCCCCGCAGGCTAGCAACACGGCGGCCATGGACGCCGCTTGTCCGATGCAATAGGTCACGATGTCCGGCTCCACCAGGTTCATGGTGTCCAGGATGGCCAGGCCCGCCGTGATAGATCCACCGGGCGAGTTAATGTACAGCGAAATGTCTTTTTCCGGATCTTCGGCGGCTAAAAACAGCATTTGCGCCATGACCAAATTGGCCACGTTGTCGTCAATGGGGGTGCCCAGAAAAATGATGTTCTCTTTGAGCAGGCGTGAATAGATATCGAACGCGCGTTCGCCGCGCGAGGTCTGCTCCACCACCATGGGCACTAAAACTGAATTCTGCATGGAACCGGGCTCCTTAGTACAATCACGGTCTGAATTCCCCATGATAGCGCGATGTCGGCGCGCTTCGTAGTGAGCGGTCGATTCGTGCGGCGGGCCGGTTAAGCGAGACAATAAAGATAGCTATGCACCTGGTCCCAACACAAGAAGAAGTGGTCGCCTTGTTGCGACGTACCGGCGCTATCCGAGACGGACATTTCGAATATCCCAACGGACTGCACGCCACCGAATACATGCAAGTGCAGTTGGCGATGCGCTACTACCAGCACGCCAAGGTACTGAGCGTGGGACTGAGCCGGCTGTTGCGAGCCAACGCCGAAATTCGTGCCATGATCCCCGAGTTGTCCATCGTCTCACCCGACACCGGCGGGCTACCCGTGGCTTACGGCGTATGCGAGGCCTTGCGCGCGCCGCAGGTCTATTGGGCGGACCGCAAGGAAGAAGGCGGTTCCTTGCGGTTTCGCCAGTATCTGGAGCAGAAGCCCGGCGAGAAGGTGCTGCTGGTGGACGACATTCTGCGATCCGGCCGCAATCTTACGGAGTTGAAGCGCCTGGTGGAATCGACCGGCGCCGAAGTGGTTGGCATGGCGGTGATCATTTATCAACCCACTCCGAAAACGGTGGACTTCAGTCCCTTGCCGCTCTACTACCTCGCGCAGCTCGACGCGACATACTACAAAGACGCCGGATCCTGCGAGATGTGCAAGCGGGGCGTTCCCGCCGAGAAGGTTTGGATCTAGGGTTTTAGCGTTCCCTTTTGTTTCGCTATCCCCAGCAACACCGGATAAAACTGCACAAAGGTATTGTCCACGGCGCCGTGTTCGATATGGCAGCTATAGCAATCCTGGGTGCGCGCCAGCAGCTTTCCTGTGCTTGATTTGCCGAACGCAAAGAATGCCCAGCCATTGCCTGGAAACTTCGTAACGTCTTTCACTTCTCCTTCAATCGCCAGCACGTCGCTTTGGTACGATCCCGCTTGATTGATCGTTCCCTTGCTCGATGACGTTCTTACTTCCAACAACAGCATGGTTTTGTCGGGCCAAGTACCGGTGGCGAGAAAAGATCGATAAGCGGACGGATTCACGAAGACGTTCGTAAAGGCGGGGGAGCGCTGGCCGCTTTGCGCGGACGGCGGCTCGTAAGTCATCCCCAGACCCGAGCTCAAAAAGACCCATTCGCGATAATCGCTGGGAAGATTCCATTGACCATCCGCGGCGTAGCGCGGCTGGGCCATCAGGCATGTCAGCGAACTCGCTGCTAAGAGCGTTGCCAATGGCGACATCGCCCAAGTCTATCATTAGGATTCGGCTAAACTATGACGCTTCCGATCGAGTTCGACCGTCCGATTTGCGGCGATCCAGGGGAAGCCTGCTCTCGCGAGTGGCTCGAAACCAATGGAATCGGCGGGTTTGCCTGTTCCACCATCATCGGACTCAATACGAGGCGCTATCATGCGCTGCTCACCGCGGCTACAAAACCGCCCGTGGGACGCATGGTCCTTCTTTCGAAGGTGGAAGAGACGGTAGTGATCGGCGATCAACGCTTCGAGCTCAGTGCGAATCAATACAAAGATGTGATTCATCCGCATGGATACGAGAATCTGGCGTCGTTTCGGCTCGATCCATTTCCCGTGTTCCGATATCGCTGTGGCGACGTGCAGCTCGAAAAAACCGTCTTCCTGGTTCACGGCGAGAACACCGTCGTCGTTCAATATGAACTGCTGGGCGATTTGCACGGACGCGTGTGTTCGCTCGAAGTTCGGCCGCTCATTGCTTTCCGCGATTATCACAGCACTACCCACGCGAACGACGCAATACATCGGGAAGTGGTAACGCAGGCGGGCATGGCCATTATCATGCCCTATCCGGGGCTTCCCAGCCTCTTCTTCGCCCACAACGCCCAATCCATCGACACCTCCGGCTTCTGGTGCTACAACTTCGAATACGAGCGCGAACGGGAGCGCGGTCTCGATTCCCTAGAAGACCTCTACAGTCCTTTCCTTTTGCGCTTCGACCTCGCGGAAAACGGCTCGGCGACGATAGTGGCTTCCACGCTGCGACACGCGGTTGAGGAAGCTCCGCAGCTTCAGGATCGCGAACTCCAGCGACGCGCCAGCATCACTCGTGCGGCGCCGATGCCGGATTCATTCACGACGATACTGGCCTCGGCGGCGGACCAGTTCATCGTCGAGCGAAGCGATCAAAAATCTGTCATCGCAGGCTATCCCTGGTTCGGCGATTGGGGCCGGGATACCATGATCTCGCTGCCCGGTCTCACACTCGTCACGGGCCGCTTCGACGACGCACGCAATATTCTCCGAGCCTTCGCGCGCAGCATCGATCAAGGCATGCTGCCCAATCGTTTTCCCGATTCAGGCGAAGAGCCCGAATACAATACAGCCGACGCGACGCTGTGGATGTTCCATGCCGTCCATGAATTCCTACGCTACAGCGGCGATTACGACTTCATTCGCGACGAGCTTTATCAGCCGTTCGCCGACATTATTGCCTGGCATGAGCGGGGAACGCGCTACGGCATTCGTTTGGACTCCGACGGCCTGCTTCACGCCGGGCAGGCGGGCGTGCAACTGACATGGATGGACGCGAAGATTGGCGATCAGGTGGTAACGCCGCGTCAAGGCAAGCCGGTGGAGATCCAGGCGCTCTGGCATAACGCTCTGCGGGTGATGGCCGACCTGGCCTCGGCTTTTGGCGATGCCGCGGCTCAAGACCATTACAGCGCCCGGGCGGATCGCGCCCGCGATCAGTTCAGTAGAGTGTTCTGGAACGAAGCGACGGGCTGTCTCTACGATGTCGTTACGGACAACGGCGCTCCTGACCCATCGCTGAGGCCCAACCAGATTTTCGCGGTCAGCCTGCCCTATCCTTTGTTGAGCAGCGAACAAGCGCTGCACGTGGTCGACGTCGTCGAGTGGGAACTGCTCACGCCTTACGGCTTGCGAACACTTTCACCGCGCGATCCGAATTATCACGGGCGTTACGACGGCGACGCGGGGAGCCGCGACGGCGCTTATCATCAGGGAACGGTTTGGCCGTGGCTGCTGGGTCCATTCCTGACTGCTTACGTAAAAGTCCACGACAATACGGAAGAAGCGCGGCGGAGAGCCGATCATTTTCTAGACCCGTTGCGCGCTCATCTGTCGGAGGCCGGGCTGGGCCAGATTTCTGAAGTGTTCGATGGCGACGCCCCGCATCGTCCGGGCGGCTGCTTCGCCCAGGCTTGGAGCGTAGCCGAAGTGCTTCGCACGTATATTGAGGACGCCAAGGGCCGGCAACCTGCCTGCGAGATATCCTGCAAGAGATGAAGGTGTTTTTTGCCGTTCTAGCGGCGATTCTTTATGCTGTTTCTGGTCTCCATGCCGGCGGACCGCCGACGCCCTACACGGCCGTTGAAATCGACAAATTTGTCGCAGCCCACGACGTGGCGTTTCCCGCCGATTCTCAGAGCGCGTTGGTGGAAGACATCGCTCGGGAAGTGAGTCTGGCGTTTCAGACGGTCATCGTAGTGCGCCAGGGAGAAGCGGTTCCGTATGGACACCAGGTTTTGCGGATTTCCGGTACGGTCACAAAATTCAAGCCTGGAAACAGGGCGAAGAGACAGTTGATTGGCCTGGGCGCCGGCGCAACCGTGGTGGAGGCGCAAGTAATGCTTACGGACGTCGCCACCGGTCAAGTTCTCCTGAGCCGCGACGCAAAGGGCGTTACCTGGACCGGGATCGCGGGTGGGGATTCCAAGAGCGCCGTCGATAGCCTGGCCAGAAAAATTGCAAAATTCTGCAACTCGAATCACCTGGTGGAGTCGAACTAACAGAGCTTTTCTTGGAGCGGTTTTCTAGGTGTTCCGCCCTAGTCTTGATCTGTCTCCGCGCTTCGATTACCTTGAAAGAAGAGGTTGTGTCGCTTGCTTCAGTCGGCCTTGGTGACTTTACTGATCGGGGCCGGGTTCCTGAGTAGTCCGCCGTCTCCGTCCTATCGCTTGGAAGTTGCACCCGTGGCGGATGGAGCCGAGCTAATTACTGTTTTCGGACGCCTGTACGACCCGGCGTCTGGCGCTCAGGATCTCGACGTTCCGTTAATCGCGGTGCTGCGCGATTCGCTCGGTGACAGCGATCCAGCGAACGATCGTCTGCGCTCTGTCTGGATCTTGACTAGTACCCGCCCGACGCCTTGGCAGCGCGCCGCCTCCGCTCTGTCGTTCGGCTATTTTCGCGCTGGAAGCAGGAGCCACGCCAATCGTGTACCGTCGCCCGCTTTGGACCTGGCGTCACCTGCGCGAAGCGTCTACGGCAATCTATTCAGCGATGGCTTGCAGGCGCTGGAATTCGATCCGCTCGGCGCAGCCGTTCGATCCACCACCCGCACTTATCGCGGGAATTCAAGCGACTATAGCAAACTGCAAGCGTTCCAAGCTCTATCCACTTTGGACAATCTGGAGCGCGACCCCGCTAGTGATTCCATACTGCCGGACGGCCAGTTCCGCGAGATTTATTCCCGCCTCAGCCTTTCCACGCGCGCCTTTGGCGGCTTGGTTCGGGAACAGCAATTGTCGAAGTATTACGACCGGAAAACCAGCCAGATCCAGCAAAATCGCGGTCACAACTGGGAGCTGCTGCGACAGCGTGCCGAACTCAATGGACTGATCTTCGAACCTCTGGCGCTGGAATCCCGTACGCCCAGCGAAGCCCTGCTGTGGATCGCGCGCGCCGATCTGTCCGCACGCGATGCCCGACGGTTCGATGGACAGTTTCTGAGCATTGCGAACCCCTGGACCGACGACCGTCTGATGCATTGGACTGGTTACACGCAGCTCCGCTACTTCGATTCCGACAACCACGCCGTGCCTCCTGGCACACCGGGCGCGCACGCCCAAGAAATGATTCCGCTCGCACTCTACAACCTGGACTATCCGCGCGTTCCGCTTCGGCTCGTCGATTTTCGGGACAGCTTGGGGCCCAAGCGCCGCGAGATGGTAAGCCAGGGCGCGAGCAGCATAGTGACTGGCGTGTTCGGTCTGACGCGCTTCGGCAATCCGTCGTTCTTCGCAGTCGACGCGGCCTGGACTTTCGTGCGCGGGCGTCATGGCGCCGCGGTGAATCGAAGCGCTCGTCTGGAAGCGTATTCGGAAGCGCGTGAGTTCTTATCCGTGGACTGCGGCTTGGATCCTGCGCTCCAGATCGAGCTGCAACGCCGCCTGGATCACCTGGCGCTCAATCCTCGCGAGAATGACATCTCGCATGAAGCCCACCTCGCCAGGGAACAATACGCCGCGCTGCTGCAGTATGTGGAATCGCCACGCGGAGTAGCGAAGCTGGAACGCGACCGTCGCAAAGAGCTGGAAGCGTACACCGAATCTCCCGGCAGGCGTTTTGTCGCCGGCCTGGGTCGCATCTTCACTCGCGGGCCGCGCGTCGATCCGGAGAAACCCGACTCGATTTTGCACGCCCAACTGGATGCAGACCGCCGCGCCGCCTATCACGTTCGTTTTCTCAATCAGCTCTTGACGTCCAGCCCGAGCCCCGAGGTCGTTTGGGACGCGGACGCCATCGGCCGGTCCGTGTCGGCGCTCAGTTCCGATGCCAACGTCAATCTCAAAGCTCAACGTCTCCTCTCGGAAGTTTGCGCACGCTCCACGGACGGCGATCTTCGGCTGACCTGTCTGCGCGCGCTTCAACCTGAAAATGCAAGCGCTTCCGCCCCAGTCGCCGCATTCGGCGTCGCGACCGGTCAATGATGCGGCGTGCATCGCGCCGTGCCCTGATTCTGCTGCTCCTGCTCTGGATTCCGCTCGCGGCTGCGGTCAAACGCGTCGTCATCATCAAGCTGGACGGCGTCCCCGAAAATGTACTCGAACGTGAGCTGTCGCGGGTAGATCCGATCACGCACAAGAGCACGCTGCCGTGGATGGATCGGATCTTTACCCAAGGCGGCACGCGGGTGGATAACTTTTACGTGCGCGCCATCAGCCTTTCCACGCCCTCCTGGTCCATGCTCGATACTGGCCAGCATCTCCAGATTCACGGCAATGCCGAGTTCGATCGTTACACCGGCCACGTCTACGATTACATGAACTTCTTCCCTTTTTACGTCGGCTATGCGCGCTCGCGCACCGTCGACATGCCTGGTGTAGAAGTGCTGGACGAACAGAAGATTCCACTGCTCATCGATCGTTTTCCATACGCCGCCAGGTACCAAAGCTTCCAGCTCTATCAGCGTGGCGTGCGCTGGAAGACCCTGGAAGACGCGCTGCCTCATCACTTCTCGCGCAGCGTCCGCGAGCTTCTGGACGAATGGACCATAGGATTTGAACTCGGCAGCACGGTAGAGGAGCAGACCGAACGCGAGCTCATCGCCAACTTATCCGATCCAACGGTGCAATATCTGGACTACTTCACCGGCGACTTCGATCACGTGGCCCATGCCGCCTCCGACGTGCAATCCCAGCGTCTGGCGCTACAGCGCATCGACGCCTTGATCGGCCGCGTGTGGACCGCGATCCAGGCGACCCCACTGGCTGCTCAGACCGCGCTCATTGCCGTTTCCGATCACGGAATGAATACGCAGCCTGGCCTTTACAGCCAAGCCTACAATTTGCTGCACTTTTTCAACAGCCGCGCCGGGGGCGCGCATCATGTCCTCACTAACCGTCATCCGCTGGACGAGTTTAAACTGCGCGGCCTGGATCCGTTCGTCAGTGAAGTAGTGACCCCGAGCGAGGAGTCGCTGTACCTCAAGGGCGAGGGCAATGATTACCCCACCGCGTTGCTTGATCTGGATGGCAATGAGCGCGCCTCCGTTTACCTTCGCAATTCCGCTTTCAACACGCTGCACATTCTGTTCAAGGAGATCAACCAGTCTGGAGCCGACCCGTCCATCCGCCGCGCCGCCATCGCCGCTTTTTTCCATGTCATCGACGGCCATCGCAGCCAATGGCAGGTCACCATCCAGCAAGTTTCCGAAGAGCTGGGCGCGCTCCGCCGTACGATGGAGCAGCAGCGGGCCCGTGTGGAGCTTGAGCCCAGGAAATGGACCAAGGAGCAGCGTAATGCCGGGCTCGATAAAGCTGCGCGCCGCATGGCCGTGCAACTGGATTCCTGGCGCGATCAGGAGCGCACGTATTCGGCTTACGCCCGCGCACTCTCGAAGCTACTTACGCTCGAGCCCGACGATTTCGAGCGACACAAGCTGACCGCGGAAGACCTGATCCCGAAGCGCGCCGTGGGAAACCCGAATTCCGTGCGCGATATTGAAAACTACGTTGCCGGACCCGCGGCTGGCGGCCTTGTTCTCGCATCCGACGGTTCGCTCGACTTCGAGCGCAGCTTCGAGCGCATCGATTACCCACCGCTTCTGGCCAGCTTATCGGTTCGAAACAATGTGCAAGCCGGCGTGGCGCCGCGGCCTATCGATTTCCTCGCGATGTCCGTTCCCCAAGTGGCGTTTAGCTTTCCGCCCAGCGACACGCCCACGGAGGATCCCATATGGCTTTACGCCAGCGAAGAAAAGCAGGTTCTGATCTTGTCCCGGGAAAACGAACTGCGATACTTGCCAATCCGTCGGCTGCGTCAAGAAGCGGGCGGGGTGGTACGTTTTGAACCCGGCGCGCTCGAACCTGGTCTTCCATTGCGATTCTTTGAAGACGACAACTTGGCTGTCCCGGGCGGCGATCGGGAGGCTTGGCTCAACTCGTGGCATTCCGAAGAGGAATGGTTTCGCGCCACGCACCAGACGGCGTATTCGAACGGGATCATCGCGCTGCGTGAGCAATTCTTGCCGCCGCTGCTTGCGCCCCACAATGTAGACGCAGACGCCGCGCTACTGGCGCGCTTCAACCAACGCCGCCGTCGTCTGGCCGAGCCCGACTTCCTGATTTTCGCTAACGATCATTGGAACTTTAACGTGCGCAATTTCAATCCGGGCGGCAATCACGGCTCGTTCCTGCGCGCATCCACGAACGCTATCCTTCTGTTTGCCGGCGGAGCCGACACGGGCATCCCGCGGCATCGGCAAGTGCAGCAGCCTTACGACAGTCTGAGCTTTGTTCCAACAATTTTGGATCTGATGGGCATGCACGCCGAAGCCGCCCAGCTGCCCGGCCGTCCCATTCAGGAAGTGCTGCGCGGGGAATCGGCGAATATTACGCACTAACGGCCGGAAACCAGCGCACGCCACGACCACCGGCCATGACTCTCTGCTTCCGCGATTCGCTTGAACAGCCGGCGATCGAAGTCCGGCGAGACAGGCAGACTGCGCCATTGGTCCAAAGCCGCCCAAACCGCCCTCTGCCCGGCCACGGCATCCCAACATCCGGTGCAGGATTCGATGTGCCTCTGAAACTCCACTTCCCTTCGCGCATCGAGTGTTCCCGCTACGTAATCGACAATCAGTTCCGAGCACTCACTGTGCTTCAGCGCGCCTCCCAGCAGCGACTGCATATCTTCCCCCTTCTAAGCCATGTGCGCCAATCTTATTCGCAGTGCTTCATAGGCCCGAAACAGCAGCGACTTTACCGCCGACTCGGAACAGCCGATTACACCCGCGATCTGTGCGTACTCCATCTCTTCATACTTGTGCATCATCACCGCGGCCCGCTGCTTGGCCGGCAAGCTATGAATCGCCTGCCGTACCTCTCGCAGCTTCGCCTCGTACAGCAACTCTTGTTCTACTGTCCTGCGCCGGTCTGGCACTTGCCTGCTGGTGCCAGCCGCCGTCTCTTTATCCAAACTCGTCTGCGACTTCTCATTGCGCCCGTCGCGAATCCAATTCAGCGCCAGATGCGTTCCGATTCGAAATAACCACGTCGTAAACTTCGCGCTGGATTCGTAATTCCCCCTTGACCGGTAAACGCGCAGAAACACTTCCTGCGTGAGTTCTTCCGCCACGGCATCGTTCCGCACCATGCGATGCAGAAAATGAATCATTGGTCCCCGATGCTTTTTGAGGAGCAATTCGAAGCTCCCCTGGTCCCCGTCTCGCACCCGCAACATCAACTCGGAATCCCGATCGCGGGTCTGCTGAATTGGCCTATCGGCTGTTCTGTGGTAGTTAACCCGCGCGCCCCAGGAAGGTTGCGCGATACGCGGCGCCTCAAGTTCGATCAGATCAGGAGTCATCTCACCTGATCCTCACGACGGCGATTTCCACCGCCGGTTTACACAGATTTACCCTAGACGGTGGTGGCTATTCGGGTTTGAGCTCGCGCTCCATCAATTCGCGGATCGCGTCCCGAGGCGACGTTCGGCCACGCAGGATGGCGTCCATCTGCTCGGTAATAGGCATACTTACGTGGCATTTGCGGGCCAAGTCGCGAGCTGCCGCTGTAGTCTCCACGCCTTCGGCAATCATAGTCATCGAATTGACAATTTCCGATAGCGTGCGTCCTTTTGCTAGTTCAATACCGACGCTCCGGTTCCGGCTCAAATCGCCGTTACAAGTGAGTACTAAGTCGCCCAACCCCGCGAGGCCCGACAGGGTTCTGGGCTGTCCGCCGAGGGCAACCGCCAAGCGCGTGATCTCCGCCAGACCGCGCGTGATTAAAGCTGCAATCGTGTTACTTCCCAAGCCCAGGCCGTCGCAAATGCCAGCGCCGATCGCGATGATGTTTTTCAGCGCGGCGCCAAGTTCGACGCCCACCGGGTCGTCGTTGGCATACAAGCGAAAAGTGGGTCCCGAGAATTCGCGCTGGATGGACGCCGCTAATTCCTGATCCGTGGAGGCGATCACCACCGCAGTAGGCTCACCACGCGCTACCTCGCGCGCGAACGTGGGACCGGAGAGAACCGCAACGCGCGGGTGGAATTTGGCGTCGATCACCTGGCCCGTCACTTCCGACATCCGCAGCAGCGTGCCTTGCTCCAGGCCCTTGGTGGCGCTCACGAATCGCATCTCGGGTTTCAGATGCGGCAACATTTCGCTATACAGTGAACGAGCGAAACGCGACGGCATCACGCCCACCACGATTCCGGCATCTGCGAGTGAATAGCCCAGATCCGCGGTCGGTTCCACGTTTAGCGGTAGTGAAAAGCCCGGTAGGAAAACATCGTTCAAGCGGGTGGAGACCATGCGCTCGACAAGATCGGCCTCATGAGACCACAGCCGGATGCGCTGGAAGCGCGGCGCCAAAACGATTGCGAGCGCCGTTCCCCAGCTCCCGGCTCCGATGATTGCGGTGCAAGCGCCTGCGGCCGGCGCACTCACCGCGGGTTCCCAAAGCGGAAAACGTTTTCGGTCCCTGCCCGAATCCGGTCAATATTGGCACGATGACGGTAGATCAAAAACACGGCCGCCACCAGCGTCGCCAAAATCACGATGGAAGGAGGATGTTCGATCAGCCATGTGGCTAGCGGCAGGCTGCCCGCGGCCACGATCGATCCCATCGAAATCTGCCGCGTGGCCGCCACCACGATGACGAAGACCAGCAGCGCCGCGATCATGGGAATCGGCGTCAAATATAGAAAAGCGCCGATGAAACTCGCCACCGCCTTGCCGCCCTGAAACTTCAGAAAAACTGGAAATGCGTGCCCGGCCATGACGGCCAGAGCTGCCAAACTCATCCATAGCGGCGAACCATCGGAAAGCCTGTCGGCCAACCACACCGCGAACACGCCCTTCGCGATATCGAGCAATAGCGTGGCCACGGCGATGGCGCGCCCGGTGGTCCGGAGCACATTCGTCGCCCCGATGTTGCCGCTGCCCTTTTCGCGCACGTCCTCGCCGGTCTTCCAGCGCACCAACAGATAACCGAATGGAATGCCACCGGCGAGGTAGGCAACTACGACCGCGATCAGGGGCATCATTGGGCTTGGTTGGGGGTTTGGATAGGGGCCTGGAACGGGTACTCCGAAAGTTTGGTGTAGATGGAGCCGGCCGGCCCGGGCTGGCTGCGGAATAAATGAAACCGATCCACCGCGAACGAGCCAAACTCGACCGAGGAAAGCTCCGCGACCGCAGCTCGCAAGGCTTGCAGAGGCGCCGGTTCTTTGATGCGCGCCAGGGTGAGATGCGCGTTAAACGCCCGATCCTCCGCTGCAATCCCCAACGGCGCGAGTCCTGCGTCAATATCCTTCACCAGCGCGGGTAGCGCGTCTCCGCCCTGCACGCCCACCCAAAACACTCGCGGATGATGCGGATTGGGAAACCACCCGAGTCCCTTGAGCTCGGCCGGTATGGGCGCGCGCCGGACCACGGTCCGCAATGCGGCCTCGAGTTGCGGCAGCTTTTCCTCCGGCCATTCGCCAATGAATTTCAGCGTCACATGCAGGTTGTACACGGGACTCCACTTCAGGTGCGCGCACGGGCGCAGATGCATGAGCAGCCTTTCCAGCTTCTCCCGCACGTCTTCGGGCAGGTCGATCCCTGTGAATAGCCGCATGCTAACCTCCTAGCATACAAGAAGCAACCGGCATTCCCGTCGCTAAAATTCTCTCCGGCTCCGCGCTGCTCCCGCGCGATTTCTACGCTCGCCCTGCTGTGGAAGTGGCGCGGGATTGCCTGGGAAAGATACTGATACACGGCGGCGCCGCGGGACGAATTGTGGAAGTGGAAGCCTATCTCGGCGTCGACGATCGAGCGGCGCACGCCTGGCGTGGCCCTACCAATCGTACGCGCGTCATTTTCGGTCCGCCCGGCCACGCCTACGTTTACTTCATCTACGGCATGTACGAATGTCTGAACTTCGTCGCCGAACCGGAGGGCATGGCGGGATGCGTCTTGATTCGCGCGCTCCAGCCGCTTGCCGGGTTCGGCATTATGCGCCGCCGGCGGCCAGCTGCCAGGCATATCGAAGATCTAGCTTCGGGTCCTGGTAAACTGACTCTCGCCATGGGGATCACACGCAAGCTCAATGGCGCGGATCTGGTGGAAGGGCCGCTACAGGTCCGCCGTTTCATCGACGAGACGCCATTCGAAATCCAGGTAACCCCGCGGATCGGGATCACGCATTGCGCCGACTGGCCGCTGCGCTTTGTGATCGCGGGAAATCGCTTCGCGAGCCGCTAAAATCAAAGGATATGCTCAAACCGACTATTTTCCGCGAATACGACATCCGGGGCGTCGCGGATTCCGAACTCCTCAGCCCTGACGTCGAGCAGCTAGGGCGCGGGCTGGGCACCTATCTGCGGCGTCACGGGGGCGGCGCGAACATCAATGTCGGACGCGATTGCCGCCTCAGTTCCACGCGCCTCCGGGATGCTTTGGTTCCGGGTCTTCGGGGGGCGGGCTGCAACGTCACCGACATCGGCACCGTGCCAACTCCGGTGCTCTACCATTCGGCGCAAAACTTGAAAGCCCACGGCGCCATTATGATCACGGGTAGCCATAATCCGTCCGAGTACAACGGCTTCAAGAGCGTTTGCGGCACCGGCACCCTGCACGGCGAGGCGATCCAGGAGGTGCTCCACATCATCCAAACGGCCGATTTTGAAAGCGGGCACGGAAGCTTGTCCACCACCGATGCCGTCACGCCTTACGTCGACGAAGTGGCGGCGCAGTTCCGTTTGGACCGCCGCATAAAAGTTGTCGCCGACGCGGGCAACGGCACCGCGGGGCCCGTCATCCACCGGATTTTCGAGAAGCTGAATGTCGACGCCACCGAACTGTTCTTCGAGATGGACGGCCATTTTCCCAACCACCATCCCGACCCGACCGTTCCCGCGAATCTGGCTCACTTGATCGCCAAGGTCCGTGAAACCGGCGCTCAGCTTGGCTTGGCCTTCGACGGCGATTCCGACCGCATCGGCGCCGTCGATGAGCACGGCAACGTCATCTATGGCGATCTGTTGCTGCTCATCTACGCGCGTGAGATCCTGCAGCGCAAGCCCGGCGCCACATTCATCGGCGAAGTGAAATGCTCGCAGGTGATGTACGATCAGATCGCTCAACTCGGCGGTAACGGCATCATGTATAAGACCGGCCACTCGCTGATCAAAGCAAAAATGAAGGAAGAGCACGCCGAGCTGGCAGGCGAAATGTCCGGCCACATGTTCTTCGGCGATCGCTACCGCGGCTACGATGACGCTCTCTACGCCGCCTGCCGCTTGATCGAGATCGTCGCGAAGTCCGGCCGGCCGCTCTCGGCGCAACTCGCCGATGTTCCGAAAATGGTGTCCACTCCCGAGATACGGGTCGACTGCCCGGACGAGCTCAAATTCGATTTAGTCGCGCGCGTCGCCGAGCATTTCAAGAAAAGCTACAAGACCATCGATATTGACGGCGTTCGCGTCATCTTCCCCCAGGGCTGGGGATTGCTGCGGGCTTCCAACACTCAGCCCGTGCTGGTGATGCGCTTTGAGGCCGCGGACGAACACTTGTTAAAGAAGTACCAATCGGAAGTGGAGCAGGTGCTGGAGGCGTCGCGCACTGCGGGAAGTCCGGTCTTGTGATTCAACGCGTCCTAGCCCTGCTGGCCGCTGCTGTTTGTCTCTCTGCGCAACCTGCACGCACCATCGTCCTTCATGCTGCGCGTTTGCTCGATGTCGAGACTGGCAGCATCACCTCGCCCGGCGAGATCCTGATTCAAGGGGACCGCATCGCCGCTGTCGGATCTTCGGTTACACATCAGAGCGGCGCGCAGGTTGTTGACCTTGGCGACACCACGTTGCTCCCCGGCCTGATCGACGCGCACGTGCATCTGTTCTTGCATCCCGGGGCCGAGGATCTGCAGACGGTCCAGGAATCGGTGGCGCAGCGCACCATTACGGCCACGCTGGCTGCGCGTGACGACCTGATGGCCGGATTCACCGCCGAGCGCGACATGGGCACCGAGGGATCTGGCGCCGCCGACACCGCCGTGCGCGATGCTATCGATCAAGGCTTGATCCCCGGCCCACGCTTGCGCATCAGTGGCAATGCCATCGATATTCTTGGCGGCCATGAAGACGCCATCGGCTACAATCCCGAACAGCGCGTGCTGCCCAACGCCACGCGGGCGAACAATGCCAGCGAGCTGGTCGCAGTCATGCGCGAGCAGTTCAAGCTGGGCGCCGACTTCACCAAAATCTACGAGACCGGTCCCGATTCCGTTCTCGACGGCAAGCTCACCACGCCCTACCAATACACGGAAGCCGAACTGGCCGTCGCAGTCCAGGAAGCTGCGCGCGTGGGCAAGCACATCGCGGTCCACGCCACGGGAGAACCCGGTACGCGCTACGCCGCGCAGGCAGGAGTGGTCTCCATCGATCATGCCTATCAGCTTTCCGTTGAAACCATGCGCCTGATGCACGACAAACAGATCTTCGCGGTCCCCACTTTCGCTATCCTCGAATACTTCATCGAACACGCGTCCTCCCCCGGCCAGGCCGCGCGTTATCGCGAGACTCAGGAAATGCACGCTCGCGAATTACCGAAGCAACTAGCTGCGGGCGTGCCCATCGCGATGGGCTCCGACGTCGGGCCATTCCCCCACGGCACTCAAGCCCGAGAGTTCGCCCTCATGGTGAAATACGGCATGACGCCTCTTGCCGCCCTCCAAGCCGGCACGCTGAACGGCGCGAAGGTTCTCGGCTGGCAAGGCCAGATTGGGGCACTGAAGCCCGGATATTTTGCCGATGTGGTTGCGGTCCCTGGCAATCCTTTGACGGACATCGGCGTCTTGCAGAAAGTCGCGTTTGTGATGAAAGGCGGAGTGGTCTACCGCCAATGAAAGATCTCAAGCACGTTTAGTGCGCGCCGTGCATCGCCAGTTCCGCCACTGGCTTGGGAGGAAGCGCCTCTTGGCCGAACCGCACCGACACCAGCTTCGATACGCCGGGCTCCTGCATGGTGACTCCGTAGAGCGACTGCGCCGCTTCCATGGTTCGTTTGGCGTGGGTAATCACGATGAACTGCGTTTGCGTCGACATGGTCTTAATCAACCGCGTCAACCGCTCGATATTCGGCTCATCCAAAGGAGCGTCCACTTCGTCGAGAATGCAGAACGGGCTGGGCGTGTACTGGAAAATCGCCATCAGCAGCGCCATCGCGGTGAGCGATTTCTCGCCGCCCGATAGCAATAGAACGCTTTGCAGCCGCTTGCCGGGGGGCGACGCGACGATGTCGATGCCGGACTCGGCGATGTTAGTCTCATCCGTCAGCCGCATTTCGCCGACGCCGCCGCCAAACAACGTGCGAAACATTTCGCGGAAGTAGCCGTTCACCGCTTCAAACGCCTCCGTGAACCGCTTGCGCGATTCCACATCGATATCGTGAATGGCTTTCTCGGTGTCGCGGATCGAATCCAGCAAGTCTTGCCTTTGCGCGTTCAAGAAATCGTAGCGCTGCTGCGCCTCTTGAAATTCTTCCAGCGCCTGCGGGTTCACCGGCCCCAGCGCCTCAATGCGCGCCTTCACTTCCTGATATTTTTGTTCGGCCTCAATCAAACCCGCTTCATCCAGCACGGCCTCTTCACCTGAGGTCAATTCGTCCGCCGGAATGCCCAGTTCTTTGCGGCTGGTCTCGTCTAGAAATTTCAGCTCAGATTGCTTACGCACCAGATCCAGCTCGATCTGTGACCGCGTCTCCTGCGCCGCCTGCACCGTCATGCGCAATTGCTTCAGCGCCTCATCCAGAGCCGCGAGATTCGTCCGTTGCGTGGTTTCCCGCTCCGCTAATCCCGCCACCACTGCTTCCGAAGCAAGAATTAATTCCACCAACTCACCCGCCCGCCGGTCTAATTCGATGTTGTCGGAAAGCAAGCGGGCCCGCTCCACTCCCAGGCGGTCCATTTCCGCCGCGATCTCACCGCGCCGCGCCACTGCTGCGGCGATTCCCGCTTCATGCCGGGACTGCGTTGCACGCTCGGAACGCTGTCGCTCTTCAAATCCCGCCAATTCCACTCGCAGTTCGCCGTACTCTTCCCCTAACCGATGGGCCTGCGATTGCAGCTCTTCGAAATCCTCGCGCGATTGTTCCAGAACTTGTTCTTCGACGGATCGCGCGGTCTCCCGTTCATCCAGCAACCGCTGGTCGCGCTCCTGCTGTTCCCGCGCCCTGGCGCCTTCTTGCCGCAACCGGTCCAACTCCAAACGCGCCGCCGACAATTTGGACTGCGCCCGCGTGAACTCCTCCGCCAATTGCCGATGCTCATGATCCAGCGCCAGCGCCTGTTTCTCCTGGCTCTGTTGCAGCGACCGCAGGCTTTCCAGATCTTCGCTGAATCCAGCGATCTCGCGCTCCAGTTGATCCAGCGCCGTAGCTGTGCCTTCCACCGCGCGCTGTTTCACTTGCACTTCACCCGTCAGCTCACGCAGTTCGCGTTTCAGCGCCAGCGGACCGCTGCCCGTTTTCTTGCCGCCGCTCACCGCGTGCCCGTTATAGCTCACGCCATCTGGCAGCAGGAAGAAACATTCCGGATGCTCCATGGCCAGCCGTTGCGCCGCCGGGCGGTCTTTCGCCAGGAAGCAATGCGCCAATCGAGGCAGCAAATCTCGCGGGGCCGCCGCAAATCCATTGGTGAACCGCAGGTGATCGCTCAGCCGGCCGGTTACGCCTTCGTCGCCCGACAGCGTGTCCAGCGCCCGCATTTGTTCGCCGGCTTCCGGATGCACCAGGAACGTTGCGCGGCCATCCAGGTCCGTCCGCATGAGGTTGATCCCACGCTCTGCGTCGCCCCAGTTATGAACCACCACGTACTCCAGCTCTTCGTGCAGGAATTCTTCGGTGACCTTTTCGTATGCCGGCTCTACTTCCACAAAATCCGCCAGTACGCCGGCCGCGTGAAACTCCTCGGCTTCGCCGCGCTCAATCGCCGTGAACAGGCGCTTAACGCTTTCTGCCGTGTACGCACGATGCGAGAGTATTTCTTCCAGCGAATCCTTGCGCGCCTTCAAACGCGATGCATCGGTGCGCAATTGATCCAGGAGCTTGCGCGCTTCCGCCGCCTGTGTCTTGTGTGTGTTCAGCTCTTCTTCCACGCGACGCCGTTTATCGGCCGTCGATTCGAGCTCCATCTGCCCCGCCGACATCCTCCGCGACAACTCCGCCTTCACTGCCGTGTGCCGCTCCAGATCCGCTCCGGCCGTCTGCTCATCGCGCTGGCAACGCGCCGCATCGCGGTCGATGGCCGACAGATATTCACCGATCTGCACCAACTGGTTCTTCAGCGCCGACGATTCGCCCAGTAACCGCAACACATTCTGACGACCGGTCTCGAGCGTCTTGGCCCTCTGCTGCAGCGCTTGTTGGATCTGTTCGCGTTCGGCCGCCTTGGCCGACAGCCGCTCGCGCGCCAAACTGATCTGCGCTTCCAGTTCCACCACCGACTGCAGATGCGCTTCCAACTCCTGCCGCAAGTGCTGGTGACGCTTTTCCAGCTCCTGCGATTCCGTCTCGCCCTGCGCCAAGCGCTGTTCCATCGCGCCGATCTGCTGGGCCTGGGAATCCAGCCGGCCGCGCGTGCGCTCTTGTTCGAGCTGTAAATCAGCCAGCCGGCGCCGTGCCTCCGCCAGGTCCGCATCGTTGCGATAGCAGGCCTCTTGCAAAGCCGTGTGCTCCTGCTCTCGCTCCGTCACCTGCGTGGAAAGACTCTGGAACTCCGCATTCGCAAGATTGAGATCCAGCGCCGTCTTCGCAGCATCCCGCTCCAGCATCCGGTAACGTGCTGTCAAGGATCCGCGCAGGTGCGCAATCATCTCGGTTTTCAGCTCTTCATAACGCCGCGCCTTGGAGGCCTGGCGCTTCAGCGAATTTACCTGGCGTCCTACTTCTTCCAGGATGTCGAATACGCGCGACAGGTTCTGTTTCGCGCCTTCCAGCTTGGCTTCCGCCAGCCGCTTCTTGGTCTTGAATTTGCCGATGCCCGCGGCCTCTTCGATGATCGCGCGCCGGTCCTGCGGCTTATTGCTCAGAATTTGCCCGATGCGGCCCTGCTCGATGATGGCGTAGCTCTCCGGCCCAAGGCCGGTTCCAATGAAGAGGTCCTGGATATCGCGCAAGCGCGCGACCTTGCCGTCGATCAGGTATTCGCTTTCGCCCGAGCGGAACAAACGCCGGGTGATGGTGACTTCGCTCGGTTTGTGCGCGCCGTGACCGTTGCCGTTCGCGTGCCCGTTCCCATTCGCATGATCGTGGTGTTCAGCCTCTGCGGTTGGATCCACCAGCGTCATCGTTACCGACGCCAGGCCCAACGGTTTCCGGTCCCGCGTCCCGGCGAAGATGACATCTTCCATCCTGGCGCCGCGCAGGCTCTTGGCCGATTGCTCGCCCAGCACCCAACTCATGGCGTCGCTGAGGTTGGATTTTCCACAACCGTTGGGACCAACGATTGCTGCGATTCCCGAACCAGCGAACTTCATCTCGGTTCGGTCGAAGAACGACTTGAAACCTTGTATTTCGACCCGCTTGAGCTTCAGCAAAATAGATGTCCCCTTCCATTATCGTCTCGGGGGATGGGTCTATGGTAACCGCGCTTGCGTGGAAAGTAAAGCGGGTACTCAGCTATATTTTGGGGGTATTTTTTGTTACCTACAATAAGTAGGCCCCACAACTCGGTAGCCTGTCGCAGAAAGGTTGTAACGTCTTCCATCATACGCTATCGTAAGGTTCGATAACCGGCTATGCTGGTTTCATAATTCATGGCCACCGGCGACCAGGCCCACCTCACCGACTACAGCCCCGACGGCGTGGATCTGACGCTGATCCGCTGGATGCTTTCTCTGCCACCTGCGGAGCGCCTCAAATTGTTCGAACAGCACGTGAATGAAATCATTGCGATTCGCGAATTGAATGCAGGAACTTAGGCCAACCGCCACGCTACGGGCCCTGCACGACGGTGGCGTCGGCTTTAAGTCTGGTCGGCGGACTTGCCGCGGTCCTAAACGGCGCTCCGGTTAACACTTTCGATGTTGATGTAGTTCACTCGCGCGACGTCGCCGACGTTGCTCGCATGCTGCCCGTGCTGGAAGGCCTGGATGCAATCCTCCGCATGCAGCCCGAACGGCGTCTGAAACCCAATGCATCTCATCTCGCCTCAGCCGGCCACTTGAATCCGATTACCCGTTATGGCCCACTGGACCTGCTCGGAACAATCGGCCGCGATCTTGGCTATCAGGACTTGGTTCCGCGCTCCGTTGAGTTAGACATCGGCGAAGGCCTGCGAATCCGCGTTCTCGACCTGGAGACCCTCATTGCGATCAAGGAAGAGCTGGCCGGGGAAGAAGACCGCGCCGTACTACCCATTCTGCGGCGAACGCTCGAAGAGAAGCGAAAGCGGGAATTGCACTAGATGATGCTGGGGCGAAAAATGTCAAGCATCATGTGACCGCACAAGGCGAGGAAAATTCAGTGCAAACCACACAAGAAAGCTGAGGCCGCCGCCGATCTCGGCGATTCTGTCTTGGCGCGTCCATGTGAAAACCATCATGCTGGCCAAAAATCCCCACTTCGCAGCAGTCCACCGAAAGGCCTGTCCCCACCTCGCGTGGGCGCCCCGAACGGGAGCGCGCGGCTGAACGCGGGCAAACAGGCGGGAAACCAGGAACGCCTCCCCTCCGACTATCACTACGGTTCCCGGTAGTGGCACGAGGAGTCCTAAGACAAGAGCGAAAAGAAGCCGTGAAACAAGAAGCGGGTATTGAAAGTAACGATAGGGTCCATCGCATGTAAGCAACGGTCCGACGGATGAAGCGGATGGAGCGTAAGCGCTCGCCCAGGTCTCCAAGACGGCACAGCCGAGAAGCATCAGCGTTCCGGCCCCGAAAGCAGCCTGTTCGAGAAGCGCGCTGTTGGAGTGATGCCGTACCAGAGCCCAAACGATATCGTCTCGATCGAAAAAATAGAGTGAGACCGCCACGCCAACCAGCAGCAAGTGCAGCAAAGTCTGGTGACGACATTCAAAATCGGTCGCTTTCATCGCGAAGCTCCGTCCTGCCACCGGCCTTTACACCAGCGTTCTACAATATAGTTTAGTGTTCCAAGCAATCCTTACAGCACTGGCGCTCTCCGCTATCGCGTGTTCTTCGCTGGCTGCCACGCCGGCCAAAGCACATAAACACCGGCACACCGCTACGACCGCTTCCACCACCGCCGCGCGTAAGCACACGGCAGTCGCGACGAAAACGGCCTCGGCTAAGACCACAAAAGCCGCTAGTCGCCACAAAGGCAAAGTATCCCGCCCCCCTGTCCGCTCGTATCAACAGGTTCCCACGCCCGATCGTTACCGGGAAATCCAACAAGCCCTCGCGAGCAAGGGTTACTACAAAGGCGACCCGAACGGCGAATGGGGAGCGGACTCCTCCGACGCTCTGAAGCGCTTTCAAGCCGACCAGAGCCTGATGCCAGACGGCAAAATCAATTCGCTGTCGCTGATTGCCTTGGGTCTGGGGCCCAAACGCCTGAGCGCGAAATCGGATTCTGCGCCGCAACCGGCTGCGCCCGCACCACCCCCACCCAACGCGCCTCAATGACCGTCGGCGTCCCCAAGGAGATCAAAGATCACGAAACGCGCGTCGGGCTGGTCCCAAGCGGAGTAACAGCCTTGCGTGAAGCCGGCCATCGCGTGCTCGTCCAGAGCCAAGCTGGCACCGGAAGCTCCATCCCCGATCACGAATACATCGAAGCGGGCGCGGAGATCCTGGGAAACGCCGCCGACGTTTGGAGTAAGGCAGATCTGGTCATCAAAGTGAAGGAGCCCCAGCCTTCCGAATACGCGTACTTCCGTCCAGACCTTATCCTGTTCACCTACCTCCATCTCGCGCCGCTTCCCGAACTCACGCGCAAACTGATGGACGCCAAAGTCAACGCGGTGGGATACGAAACCATTCGCGAAGCCGACGGGTCGCTGCCGTTGCTCACCCCCATGAGCGAAGTGGCTGGACGAATGGCGGTGCAGGTGGGCGCGGTGTACTTGGAACGCCCCAACGGAGGGCGGGGGATTCTGCTCGGCGGCGTGCCCGGCGTCGCGCCCGCCAATGTCGCCATCCTCGGTGGCGGCGTGGTGGGCCACAATGCTGCCAAAATGGCGGTGGGTCTGGGCGCGCATGTCACGATCATCGATCGCAGTTTGGATCGGCTTCGGACGCTCGACGACATCTACAGCAGCCAGGTGGTGACGTTGGCATCGAATGTCTTTACGGTGCGCGATGCAGTGCGCAATGCCGATCTGGTGGTAGGGGCGGTGCTGATTCCGGGCGCATCGGCGCCGAAGCTGGTGCGGCGCGAAATGTTGAAAGCGATGAAACCCGGGGCGGTGATGGTGGACGTCGCCATCGATCAAGGCGGATGCTTCGAGACCTCACACGCCACCACGCATACCGATCCTGTTTATTTCGTCGATGGCGTGCTGCATTACTGCGTGTCGAACATGCCTGCCGCCGTGCCGCACACCTCCACCTACGCGCTCACAAACGCGACGTTTCCCTATCTCGCCGAGCTGTGTTCCAAGGGGCTGGCGCAGGCTTGCCGCGACAATGCAGCCATTCGGGTGGGTGTGAATACTTACGCGGGACACATCACGCACGCGGGCGTGGCCGAATCGCAGGGGCTGGCTGGGACCGATCTCAAGGCTTTGCTGTAGCCGGCGTGGCGTTTGCCGCAAAGACCTTTTCCGCCCGCTCCGTTTTTAACAAAAGCCCACGTTCCTGTTCTTTAACGGTGAGTGTGGTTCGAGCGGCGTCGGCCGGAACCCTCCACAATTTAGTGATCTCGCGCTGTTCCTTGCGATTCAAAACGAATGCCGCCGGATGCAGGATGGTGCTGGCTTTGTCCCAATGGCCGTTGTTTTCCGTTTGGCCGGTCACTTCGAGGGCGATGGGAACCGTGGCGCGGTCTTCGGTGTTCACCACTTTCACCTTCACGAAGATGAGATCGGTGTTTTGCTTGTCCAGGCTCAAACTCACCTCCAGTTTGGGCGCCTTCGCGCAGCTAGTCAAACCCAGTACAACAAGCAACGGCAGAAACGTTTTCATCATATAAGCCTAGAAGTTTTTGGCGCCTCGGCGCGTTTCTCCAAACGGGCGGCGCGGCGCTGGAGCGCTTCGGAAGGTTCCAATTCCATCGCACTGCGCGTCATTTCCAAGGCCAGCGCATAATTGCGCTCACGCCGCTCATAATACTTGGCCAGTTCCACGTATGCCGCGGCTCGCCATGGATTGTGCGAGGCGGCAAGATCGGTGAGCACCGGAAGCGCGGCGTGTTCGCGGCCCAGCTTCTTTTCAAGCGCGGCGATATCCCAGAGCGTCCGAAACAACAGTTCGTCGGAGAGATTCTTTTCGATGGCCTGGCGAAACAGCGCCAGTGCGTTCTCATGCTGTTCGGCTTGCCGCCACCAGCGAGCGAGCCCGATCATTTCGGCGCCGTGAGAAAACCCAGGCCCTTTCAACGATGTTTGGTCCGCGTGAAATGCGCGCGGAACGATGGCGGTGAGACAGGCCAAAGTCAGGATGTCGATGGCGTTGTGATGAAACACCGGCATCAGGCGAAAGATTTCGTGCGTCCGCACGTATTCAAAATAGACATACGGAATCATTTCGCCCGGCAGATCGCCCTGCCGCTCCACGCCCAGGATTTGATTCTCAAGATCCACCAATCGGCAACTGTCGAATCGCAAGTTCCACAGCCGGCGCGCGCCGAACAACAGGTCCAGGTGCTCCATCGAACTAAACGGCGGCCGCTGCCGTACCATTCGGAAGCGTGTTTCGAGCAGTGGCTGATCGTAAGTCCGGCCGTTGTAAGTGATCATCACCTCGAATTGCTTCAGATGTTCCGTCAGCGCGCTCAACTGGCTGGCCTCTTCGCCGAAATCCCGCATAAAGAACTGACGCACGCGAAAACCTTGTGGGGTGATGCGGCCCACGCCGACCAGAAACGCGTATGTCCCCGATCCTCCAGCCAGGCCGGTGGTCTCAGTATCCAGAAAACACCACTTCTCGGGCGGCACGCCGCGAATCTGTCCGTTCGAGATAGGATCCAGCAGATCGTGCGAAAGATCTTCCAGATCCACAATTCCGACGCTGCCGTGGCGGCGCTGGCGCTCGTAGAGTCTTTCGGTTTCGTAATGGACGCCGTGCGCGGTTGCCACCTCTTCGCCGTGCAACCAATCCTCGGGGAAAGCAAGCGGCTGGTGGCTGGTGGCCGGTGGCCTACGCTGCGGAGTCGTGTACTTCTTGTCGATTCTGGCAATGCGCTTGCGCAGATGCGCGAGCTGTTCCTGAAAGTCGCTCATGCTTCTTGCGATGCCTCTTCCCATTCTTCAAGCAGAGCGGTCAGCGCCGCGCGGCGCTTTTCCAGTTGCGAGGCCAGGCGAATGGTTTCCTCGGCGCTCACGAAATTCGCAAGGCTCTCTTCGTCGTTCGCGATCTCCGCTTCTAACACGGCAATCTTCGATTCGAGTTCTTTCGCGCGATTCTGCCGCTTCTTCAGCTGCATGGGATTGACCCGCTTGCCTGACGGCGGCGGACTGGTGGTTGGTGGCTGGTGGTTGGTGACGCCGTTTCCAACAGAGGGCAAGGTGAGATCGATCTGCTTGCCTTCCTTGCGCCAGATATAGTCTTCGTAGTTGCCGGGGAAAACATTGACCTCGCCATGGCCCACTTCGAAAATGCGCGTGGCAAGTTTGTCGATGAAGTAGCGGTCATGCGAGACGAAAACCACTGTCCCGGTGTATTTCTCGAGCGATTCCAGCAGGACATCCTTGGCGCGCATGTCCAGGTGATTGGTGGGCTCGTCGAGCAAGAGGAAATTCGACGGTTGCAACAGCATGCGAGCCAGCGCATAGCGATTGCGTTCGCCGCCCGAGAGCACGCCGATGCGTTTGAAAACGTCGTCTTCGGAAAACAGAAAACAGCCCAGCAGACTGCGCAGTTCCGTGTTGGTGGAGCGGGGCGCCTCGCCCTGCAGATCGTCAAGCATTCGCGAGTTGGGGTCCAGCTCTTTGTATTGATCCTGCGCGAAGTAATCCACCTCAGCGTTGTGGCCCAGGCGGTATTCGCCGCTAGAGAGCGGCTCGCTGCCTGCCAGCAACTTGATCAACGTCGATTTACCCGCACCGTTCACGCCAACCAGGGCGATACGGTCGCCGCGCTCGATGATGAAGTTTACGCCGCCGAAGACGAACTTATCGCCATAGCTCTTCGATACATCGTGAAACTCGGCCACGATGCGGCCGCTCGGCTTGGGCTGCGGAAAAGTAAAGTGAATGGTTTTCTCATCGTTGGGCAGCTCGATGCGCTCGATCTTTTCCAGCTCTTTGATCCGGCTCTGCACTTGTTTCGCTTTCGTGGCGGTGTAACGAAAGCGGTTGATGAAAGCCTCCAGATGCTCGATGCGCTCCCGCTGATTGCGATACGCGGCTTCCAGCTGCTCCATTCGCTCCTGCTTTTGCCGCAGGTACTTTTCGTAGTTGCCCGAATAAAAATGCACTCCGCGATTCCAGATCTCGACGATCTTGTTGACCGTCACATCCAGGAAATAGCGGTCGTGCGAGATCAGCACGAAAGCGAACGGGTAGTTGGCCAGGTATTGCTCCAGCCAGTTGCGAGCTTCCAGATCCAGGTGATTGGTCGGCTCGTCCAGCAGCAACAGGTTTGGTTTTTCGAGCAGAAGCTTCGCCAGCGCGATGCGCATCTGCCAGCCGCCCGAAAAATCCTCGGTGCGTTTGTTCCACTCCTCATGCGGGAACCCGAGCCCAGACAGCACGCTGCCTACTTGCGCTTCGATCGCATAGCCGTCGCGCGTGCGGAATTCGCTATCCAGCTGATGGAAGCGGTCGGCCACCTGCGCATAGTCTGGCCCTGCGGGATCGAGTTCGCCCATCTTGTGCGTGAGCTCTTCCATCTCCACTTCCATTTGCTGCAGAGAGGCGAATACCGACATGCACTCGGCAAACACGCTGCGGCCGGAGAGCGAGAGTCCGTCCTGCGGCAAGTAGCCCGAACTGATGCCGCGCGTAACGCTGAGCTTGCCGTAGTCGAGCGACTCCATGCCCGACAGCACCTTGAGCAACGTGGTTTTGCCGCTGCCGTTCGCGCCCACCAAACCAGCACGGTCCTGGGCCGTGATCATCCAGTTGAGATCTTCAAACAGCAGCTTGGGGCCGAAGCGCTTGCCGGCGCCGGAAAGTTGGATCATCTCCTTCTAGTTTCTCGTTTCTCGGGAGCCGTTGCTCAAGTGGCCGTAATTGCTCACGGCTTTCCCAGACTGCACAGCGGATCGCCGATCACGATGTTCATCCAACTCAGCACAGGTATGGCGAGATAGTAGCTTTCCGCCAGATTGCGGCCGTGGAAGTAAGCCGGCAGCAAAATGTTGGGACGCGGCGTGAATTGCAGGTAGGGTTCGTAGACATGACCGGAAGCGCCGGTCACGCCGTCGTGAATATAGTCGGCTGTTAAGCCTTGCGGCGACCCTGCGAAAGTGGCTTTGGCATCGCCCCAGGCGCCCATGTTCCAGGTGTCGGGAGGCCGCGCGAAGCTGCGTCCGTTGGTGGATACATATTCCGTCATGATGGCGCCCGGCAGCCAACGGAAACCGAGATGCCGTTCTTTGCGGTCGGGGTCGTTCGATCCCCAGGAAGCGTAGGCGATCACATCGGATTGGTGCGAAAGCACCGTGCGCGACGTATCCAGCACCAGGCGGTCGCGCGGAAGCTGCGCAGCGGCTTGGAGCAGCCAGGCATTGCCTTGTGTGTTGTCGCTGCCTTTCAGATCGATCACGAATTTTCCGCGATTACGGGCCAGCAGCGCGCGATCGACGATGCCTTTGACGTCGTCAAAATCAAATCCGGCCAGGCGCGTCACAAGATAAATGGGGAAATCGGGATGCCGGAACGGGGCGTTGATTTTGCCGAAGAAGGGATTTGCGATACCAGCGGGCAGCGGGTGGGCGCGGCCGTGCAAATCGAAGTACAGCAGGGTCAGCTCCGAATCCACGGAAGCTGCCTCGGCAGCCAGGCCTAGATTTCCGCGGACCTTCAAAGGGACGCCGGCCGTGGTGACAATGTAAAGCACCTTCTCTGTGAGGTTGTGCCCGCGCAGGTAATTTTGGATCGGGCGTGCGATCTGTTCGTCGAAATCGGAACGCGAGATCTCTTCGCTGGTGCTGGCGTTGAGGCGGCAAATATTGGTCGCGGGAATGTGGCGGCGTTCGGCGTAGTACTCGCCGATCTGGCGCGAGAGCGCGGAGGTTTGATTGACGACGATCAGTACGGAATCAGGCGGCTGGCCGGCCAGAAGAGGCGGCAAACAGAAGAGAAGCAAAATTCTAAGCGGCAATTTCCATCTTATGCTTTAGCGCGCGGTTTGCGCCTCATGCTGGCTCGCCATTCACGCCAGTCCGCGGTGGTGGCCTTCACCATGGCGGTGGCGGCGATGTGAAGCCAGTCGGCCGGTCGTTTGGCGAGATCGCGCAGTATTAGTTTGCCAGCGCGCGGAGTTCCCAGATGTACGTTGGCCGTTTCGAACCCCATGGCGCGGAGCAGCCTGGATTCGTCGCGTTCCTTGGGCATGGAAGCGAGCTCAACCCGCGAGCAATCGGGTGCCAGCCGCCGGACAATCCAGCTTCCGCGCAAGTGGACGAAGGGATCGATGGCACGGACGGATTCGTCCAGAGCCTGCTGATAACGGATGCGTTCGGAAGTTTTGCCGGAAGCGGCCCAGACGCACGCCGAAGGGGCCAGCGCCTTGGCTTCGCGTGCCACTCGCGAGCCGCGGCATATCGCAATTCCGACATAGCGCTCGCGGCCTAGGCTGCCCAGGCCGGCAATCCGATGAACGACTCGATAATCGAGTCCTGGCTCAGGCAGCAACCGCTCGATGGCTCGCCGCGCGCTCTTGGGAACCCGGCCTTTGAACGTCGGGAGGGCGTCCAATTTCTGCCAATACTGTGCCGGGTCGCGCAGAACCCCGGTGACCATTTGACGCAGCCATTCGTGCTCTTCTGCAAGGACATAGGGGACGCCGCCCATTTGAAGGCTCTTCTTATAGCCGGTCAGGATGGCTTCACAGGCGTCCTTCGCCGCGATCTTGAGCCGCTGTTCGCGGATGGCAATGTGCGCGCTAGCGGCCAGCCGAACCAGATCGATCGTGTAGGGCAGCTCGTAAGCTTCGTCAAAATCGTTGATTCCCCAGACCAAGCGGCCTTCAATGTCGCGCCAAGTACCGAAGTTCTCGACGTGCAGATCGCCGACCGCAAGCACGCGCGGCGCGCGAGCTTCGTCCGTGCAGAGCTTGGGCCAAAGTTGCATCCAACGGTAAAAAGTTGCGCGCAAGAACGGAAACGTATCCTGCGACATGGCCTGATGTTTGCGCTGAAGATCGGCTGGCAACAGGCGGATGTGCTTGGCGAGCCACGTTTCGTAGGCGCGAGTAGCTTTGACGACGTTCATGGTTTTCGTAAGACCATTCTAGCGGTTGGGAGGCGGAGCTTCCGTGCTAATCTCTTGCTGACCAGGCATGCAGATTCTGATTGACGCCACTCCGCTGCTGCTCAGAAGCGCGGGCGTCAAGAATTACACCTATTACTGGATTCAAAGTCTGTGGCAGCAAGCGCGGAACGACCGGATCCTCACGTTGCCGGCGCTTGCCTGCCTGGGTCCCCTGAATCACGAGCGTTCGATTACCGGAGCCGCGCGAACCTACCTGCACCTGGGCCGGATTTTCGCCGCGAATGCCGTGCCATCGTTTCCGCTGCTGCGCTGGACCATGCCCAAGGCGGACGTGTTCCATGTATCCAATCAGATCCGCTTTCCTCCCAAGGGCGTGAAGCTGACCGCAACCATCTACGATATGACCTGCCGGTTGATGCCGGAGTTACATACGGCGGCCAACATTGAGGCCGATGAGAGCCTGGCGAAGAATGTCCTGGCTCGAGCCGATCGCCTGATCGCCATCTCCGAAAATTCCCGGCAGGACGCGGCGCGGCTGCTGAACCTGGATTTGGGACGAATTGAAGTGATTTATCCGGGTGTGCCGGAAGTTTACTTCGGTGCCCAGGCGCGCCCCAGCGAGCGGCGCTACGTCTTGTACCTGGGAGCGATTGAACCGCGCAAACGCGTGGACACGTTGCTGGATGCATGGAGCAGTTTTCGCTTTCGCGGCGATTTTGATTTGGTGGTAGCGGGCGCAAGCGGATGGGCCGGTGAGAAGACGCTGGCCAGGCTGGCATCGCGGCCCGCCGGAGTGCGGTATCTGGGATATGTGCCGGAAGACGAACTCCCGGGCTTGATGGCTGGGGCCAGCGCGTTCGTTTATCCGTCGTTATATGAAGGCTTTGGATTTCCGGTGGCGCAGGCCATGGCGGCGGGCATCCCGGTGATTACTTCGAACACGTCGTGCCTGCCGGAGGTGGCGGGCGAAGGCGCCCTGTTGGTGGATCCTCGCAGCCCCGCGGAAATTCAGGCGGCCCTGGAGAAGCTGCTCACATCCACCGAATTGCAGCGGAAGCTCGGCCAGGCGGGCAAAGAACGCGCTCAACAATACCGCTGGGACAACAGCGCTCGCAAGAGCCTGGAGTTTTTCCGGCGGGTGGGATAGCGCGGCTCATGCGGATCCTGGTAGATATCACGCCGCTGCTGTTGCGCAGCGCTGGAGTCAAGACCTACGTCTATAACTGGGTGCAACATCTGTCGGAGCAGGCTGGCAACGATCAGATCCTCACCTTTCCGCACGTTGGAAAGCTGTCGTCGCTGGATCATGAACGGTCCATGCTGGGTCCTATCCGGACGTTCTCGCACCTGGCATTTCTCATGTTGGGCAACAATGTCCCATCTCTGTCGGGCTGGGGAATGCCCGCCGCGGATGTTTTCCATGCCTCCACCATGATCCACAGTCCTCCGCGAAAGACCAAGTTAACCGCCACAATTCACGACATGACGTGCCGCTTGATGCCGGAGTTGCACACGCCCTCGCATCGGAAAGCCGACGAGAGCTTCACGAAACATGTCCTCCAGCGGGCGGAGCGCTTGATTGCAGTGTCGGAGAATACCAAAGCCGACGCGGTGCGGCTGGCGGGTCTGAATCCGGAGCGCATCGAAGTGATTCATTCGGGCGTGCCGGAGGTTTATTTTGGCGCCCAGGCGCGGCCGAGCGCACAACCCTACATCCTATTCGTGGGAACCATCGAGCCGCGGAAGAACATCGACACGTTGCTGGATGCGTGGAGCAGTTTTCGCTTTCGCGGCGATTTTGATCTGGTAATCGCTGGCGCGAGTGGCTGGGCGAGTGAGAAGACGCTGGCCAGGCTGGCATCGCGGCCCGCCGCAGTGCGATATCTGGGGTATGTGCCGGAGGACGAACTTCCGGGCTTGATGGCTGGGGCCAGCGCGTTCATCTATCCATCCTTATATGAAGGCTTTGGATTTCCGGTGGCGCAGGCCATGGCGGCGGGCGTTCCCGTAATTACCTCGAATACTTCTTGCCTGCCGGAAGTGGCGGGCGAAGGCGCGCTGTTGGTGGATCCGCGAAGCGCATCGGAAATCCAGGCGGCGATGGAGAAACTGCTGGTGTCGCCCGAGTTACGGCAACAGCTGGGAACCGCAGGCCAGGCGCGAGCCAAGCGTGACTATCGATGGGAGACCTGCGCGCGGAAAAGCCTGGAGTTTTTTCACCGAGTTTGAGATCAGAACCCCGATATGACGAGGCGGAACCGAGCGGCTTCACATTGCTGGACCGCGCGGCGAAGTAGCTATTGCCCCGTACCCGGTGCAATAAAGAAGTCCCAGACTTGCATGTCGACTTTCTCCATTGAATACTGGACCACTGCATACTCGCCGGGTTCGAGCGGCTTTTGCGGCCAGATCTTGAAGAGCTCATCGCCCACCTGTTGGCGAAACACTTCCACCAAATCCGGCTCTTGAGTGGTTTCGTTGACCACGGGTTGGATGGTCAGCTTTTCCACTACGCGATTGCCTTTATGTTCGCTCAGGCGTACGATGCCGAAGCGCTCTTCATCCGAGAGCCGGATATAGAATTCGGGGCTGCGATTGGCGGTGCCTTGCGGCGCGTGCAGCCCATCGAGTTCAAGCGTGGCTTTACCGGGAACCAGGGGAATGGGGCTGATGGCCTTCAGGACGCTGCGGCGTTTGTTGGTCACCACTTTCGATTCGCCGATTTTCAGCGGAGTCAGGTTTTGCGGCGCCGTCTTCTGTTCGTCAATCAGGTACACGCCCTGTTCCATAGGGACGCTGGCCACTTCTTTGCGGGCGGCGCGCTCGGCCTTGTTCTCGGCGTCTTGAGCGGCGGCGTCTTCGCGGATGGCGTCGGCACGGGCTTTGATTTCACTCTTGGTTTTGTCCAGATCCACCAGCGAAGCAGGCACCTCCTCCCAATCGTCGCGATCCAGGCTGTAGAAGCGCACGCGATCGCTTTCTACCTGATACTCGCGGACTAGTTGATAGCTGCCGTCCTTGAGGTAGAGCTTGACGTTTTCGGCGCTGGCCACCAGGCAGAAAGCCGAAAGCAAAAGGCACAGCTTCCGCATGGTTCAATCTCCCGCTGGTTGCAGCCCGACGCTGCGCAGAAGCAGGAACTGCGAAAGATTTTCCGAACTCAGCAAGCCGAGCAACTGGCCCTCCTGCATCACCAGCACGCAGGCGCCGGAGTGCGCCATCAACGGCAGAACGTCCGCGAGATCCTTGTCGGGTGGAACGCTCGAAAAGTCGCGCTCCATGTAGCCCGCGATGTAGGCGTCCGGCCCTTCGTGCGCCATGCCGCGCAGCAGTGCGTTGCGTCCCAGCAGGCCAAGCACCTGGTCGCCCAGCACGACGGGGAAATCCTGCTGCGATGTGGAGAGCAAAAGATTTGCGGCGTCGCGAATGGTGGCTCCGTGCGCCAGCGTGCGATAGCCGGTCATCATGGCGGCCCGGACGGGGATGCCTTGCGTGAGCGACCGTCCGCGCGAAGCGGCGCCTTCGTTGGCCGCGCCCAGATAGATGAAGAAAGCGACGAACGCCAGCATGGGCATGTAGATGAATCCGTAGAGCCCCATGCTGATAGCCAACATGCGGCCAGACCAGGTGGCGATGCGCGTGGCTTCGTATTCCGATTTCAGACGCGAAAGAACGGCGCGCAGCATGCGTCCACCATCCATGGGAAAAGCGGGAAGCAGATTGAATCCGGCTAGGATGAGATTGGCGAGAGCGATGCGGTCGGCCAGATTCGCATCCGCCGGCTGCGCCAGCGCGAAAAGATTCACGGGACGCTTCTGAGAATAAAGGACGGCGATGATGAATACGGCGATCGCGAGATTAACCGCGGGTCCCGTAAGCGCGGTCCAGAATTCCTCCCAGGGCTTGGCGGGACGTTCCAGGCGCGCGACGCCGCCAATGGGATACATGACAATCTCGAGAGTGCGAATGCCGTAAAGCGAGCTGACGAAGGCGTGGCCAAACTCATGCAGCAACACCGATGCGATCACCGCCAGCACGAATAGCGTGTAATTCCCGGGCGATTGGTTGCTGCTGAGACCGATGACCACTAAGCAAATCAGCAGCAGGACGAAGGTGAAATGGAGGCGAATGGGAACGCCCATCAAGCGGACGGACCCGATGGAGCCTGAACTCGCCGCTCTAGGAGTGCTGCCTTCCTGTGCCAATGATGCCCCTGCAATGATTTTGACACAGGGTTTTGCAAGCGCGGGGCGGCTTACTGGTCCGCGGGCTCGGCTGATTTTGCCAGGATGTCGTATACCGGCTTGTTGTCGGCGTAAACGCGCCACTCTTGAATCAATCCGCCGCGGACCACGGCGCGCCAAGCGGCCGGAGTTTGCCACTTGTTTTCAGGCAGCAGTTCTCCATTAACCCGAATAGTGCCGCTCGCCGATCCAACACTGCAACGGTGTTGCCGTTATGAAAGATGTCGTGGTGCGAGACCTGGTAATCCGGGCACATCGCGTAATAGACACGAAAGCCGGCCCGCATTTTTTCGCGGCCATGCATGGAATTGCCGAGCGCGTCAATGAAGACGTGATCCTCCGTGATCAGCTCGGCCACCTTGTCCGGATCGTCCTGATTGATGGCATCGAGAAACGCGAGAACCGTCTCAGATGCCGGCGTACCAGGCGTAACCGCCTTCTGGCGACGCGGAGCCCAAGCCCGCGCCGAACTGTTTCAGATCATCGGTTACCGTCAGGCGCGTGATGTATTTTACGCTCTTGTAGCCCAGTTGGCGCGGAACGCGCAGACGAAGAGGCCCGCCGTGGCCCACCGGAAGCTCACCGCTATTCATCCCGTAGGTGACCAGAGTCTGGGGATGCAAGGCATCGGCCATATCGAGGCTATCCCACCAGTCCTGCTGGAACGAAAAGTAGACAACATATCTCGCTTGCGGCAGAATCCCCACCACGTCTAACAAGTGGGAGAGTGGAACGCCGGTCCATTCAGCAATGTAAGACCAACCTTCTTCACAGGCCAGGTGAGTGATCTGGCTACGGGAAGGATGGCTCTTGAGTTCGGCAACCGAAAACGACGCTGGGCGTGCCACCATGCCGTCCACCGCGAGCCGCCACTCAGCGAAACCTCCCTCCTGAAGGCGCTTGAACGCTCCGCCTAACGGAGCTACTTCGTTCGCGAATGGAGGTTTCGAAATCTCGCTCGGAGGAAATTCACGGGCCATGGAGTGGCTGGTCAGTATCCGCTGCGCTGCATAAGTCAGCGTTTCGCCCGCGCCATAGAAACCGGCATGATCGGGCGGGATCAGTCCATAGCGCTTCGCAAGGACGTCGGCTACGGCCAGGCCCGATGCGCCCGCCGCTGCCGCGATCCCGGCGGTGATCAGTTTGCGGCGTGAGAGATCGCTCATGCGGGCTCCTTATTTGTGCCAGCGCGGCCCGTGATCATCGCGCGCATGCGGTTTCTTAGCCCGGCTAGGCAAATCATCATGATGTGAACCAACAGAAAGAGCAAAAGGAACACGGAGACGAAGAAATGAATGGTGCGTGCCGATTGCTGGCCGCCCAACACAGAGACGGCGGATGGAAACACGGACGCGATGGCGGGCGACATCGCCAGACCTGTCCAGATCACCAAGGGAAACAGAACGAAGATCACGACCACGTAAGTGAGCCGCTGAAGTAGGTTATACGACCACGCTTCTTCCTCACTCGGCCGCTTGAAGCGCAAATGGTTCGCGATTTCAGTGGAGAAGGCCCGCCACGAAAGATCGGCCCCACGGGGGAGCAAGTCTTTCCGCAAATGTCGGGTAAACAAGCTGGAGATTATATACAGGAGGCCGGTCAGTACAGCCACCCAGGCGGCTTGAAAGTGCAGATACCGGCTCCAGCCGTTCTGATCCGGCAACACATAGCCGTAGCCGGTGGGCACGGAAGCCCTCGAGGAAGGGATCGGCAGTTTGAACAGCGGAGTAGTGAATATGTTGCCGGTCTCGCCCCAATAGAAGCGCGGGTGAGAGATGAGGATTTCAACACCGGTGACCAGCAAGGCAAGAAAGCACAGGGTGGTGATCCAATGAGTGACGCGGACCAGGGCAGAGTGGCGCGAAGTTACCGTCCTGGCTGGGACGGATGCGGCAGAAGTTGCGACCCAAACCGAATCGCGCATACGGAATGCTACCAAGTGGCGCGTAGTTGCGCAAGGCGGGCAGGATGTCGCGGTCGTAGTGAAAAACCGCAACCCAAATCAAACCGAATGCGCTAGCCTGGGGCACAATGAATGACCCCAACGGCTACGCGGAGCGCGTCCAGCGCGTTGTCGACTACCTGGCCGAGCACTTGGACGAAGCGCTGGATCTGGAGGCGCTCGCTCGAGTAGCTTGCTTTTCGCCTTATCACTTCCATCGTATTTACCGCGCGTTGCTCGGTGAAACAGTGAGCGACACCGTGCGCCGTTTGCGCCTGCACCGCGCGGCTATCGACTTGCTCGACCGGGATCTGAGCATCGAACGCGCCGCCCGCCGGGCTGGCTATGCCAGTCAAGCAGCATTCACGCGCGCGTTTCGCGCCGAGTACGGCAGGCCTCCCGCCCGTTATCTCGGGGCGCGGCGGGTTGCCCAGTTCGACCAAGAAGGGAACCCCAGCATGTATAAAGTCGAAACCATCACCCTGCCCAGAATACGCGTTGCCGCGATTCACCACCGCGGTGACTATCAACTGACGAGCAAGGTCTTCGAGCGACTAATGACGGTCGCCGCCACCACGGGCCTCTTGACGCCCGATACGCGCTCGATTGGCGTCTTCTACGACGATCCGGCCTCCGTGCCGGAGGTTGAGTTGAGGGCGGCCGCCTGCATCACCGTTCCGGACCACTGGGCGCCTTCTGGCGAGCTCACCGAAGCGCACATCGAAGGCGGGCGCTACGCGAGGATCGTTCATACCGGGCCCTATACGGAGCTCAAGACGGCCTATGACTGGCTGTACCAAACCTGGCTGCCGAACAGCACCGAGGAGCCGTGCGACCTGCCCTGTATCGAGGAGTACTTGAACAACCCACGGCAGGTGCCCGCCAAGGACCTCGAGACTGCCGTGATGATGCCGCTCGTCGGGTGAACGAGGGGCGGCGAAAGGAGACGTCTCTAATGCCCTCATCCATTCTGATGCCGTCATCGATTTTGATGCCCTCATCGATGTTCAATCCCGCCGTGCGTGCGCGGTTCCAGGAGCGCATTCGTTCGCTCGGTCCGGGTGCGCAGCGCCGCTGGGGGCGGATGACCTCCAGCCAGATGGTGTGTCACCTCATCGATCAACTCCGAATCGCACTCGGCGAGATGCCCACCCAGCCGGTATCGGGCGTTGTCCGATATCCCCCGTTCAAGCAGCTCGTGATCAACGTCTTGCCTTGGCCGAAAGGCCGGATTCAGGGTCCTCCGGAAGCGTTCACCACCGTTTCGAGTGAGTGGGAGAAGGACCTGACCCGGCTGCGGCAGCTCCTCGAAGAGTTCGGTGGGCGGGAGTCTCAGACTGAATGGGCGTCGCATCCGATGTTTGGCCGGATGAGCGGCCGTCTGTGGAGCCAACTGACGTGCCGGCACTTCGATCATCACCTCACGCAGTTCGGCGCATGAATGAACACGTGGCCGTGAATTGCAGGACTGGTCGCTTGGACACGGGATCGGCGGTGTGATCCAATGTGGGCATGAACGCAGGTAGGAAGACGTTTCAACACGAGTGGATTCTCGAGGCATTTGTTGAGCACCCCACCTTCTTCACCAAAAGCATGTTCGGTGGTCTTGCCGCGTACCTCTTCGAGCGTCAGATGCTGTTGCTTGTTGAACCAACGAAATCCGGTCGCTGGAACTGGCACGGGGTTTTGGTCTGTACGGACTACGAATATCACGCTTCCATTCAAGCCGAGTTCCCGGCGTTGATGCCGCATGAGGTTTTACGAAAGTGGCTTTTCATTCCTTCGGCCCACGAAGATTTCGAATCCACCATGCAAGCAGTGGCGAAGCAAGTAGTAAACAATGACCCGCGCTTCGGCATCTTGCCCAAGGGTCCGAAGCCGAGGACGCGAAAGCACATCGGAGTGCGACATCTGGGACATGCTAGCCTGCGGACGTGATGTTCAAGACGCGAATGCTTGTATCATTCTTGCTGGCTGGCTTACTGGCTGGCGCGGCCATCGCCCAGGCGCCGTCCTACACGCCGAAGCCCTATGGCAACCTAAAGCAAGTGATGCGCAGTGTGGCTTTGCCCAACTCCAACATCATTTTCGCAGTTCAGGAGAACCTGCCCAAGACCGACATGGACTGGCAGAAAGTGATCAACGCCGCCGTTGCCATTGAGGAGCTGGAGAATCTGATCATGATACCGGGCCGGATTCGGTCCAATGGCCAGCCGGTGCCGGTCCAGAACCCCGATTACGCCAAATACGCCGCGGCCCTGGTGCCCGCTGGAACCGAATGCTTGAAAGCCTCGCTGAAAAAAAGCAAGGATGCCGTGGGCAATTGCACCGATACTCTCAGCCAAGCCTGTGACAACTGTCATAAAGTTTATCGGGACGTCCCTCAAAAGTAGGGCCTCGGAACTAGAAGAACCCCGTGTCATATCCGGTTTGTGACCGGCTGTGACCGCGTAATCCTGGCCCACCGGCCGAGATCATGCTAGTCTCCTGGTAAAGGCAAAACATGCGATCTCGATGTCCACTTTTCGCTCTTTTGCTCGGGGTGATCTTGCTCGGGACGCCCACTTACGCCCACCATTCCGTGGGCGCTGAATTCGACCTGAGCAAACGGATTACCTTGCAAGGCCGAGTGACCAAGATTGAATGGATGAACCCGCATGTGTATATATATGTAGATGTAAACGCGGGCGGCAAAACCGACCACTGGGCCTGCGAGACTGCCGGTCCAAACACCCTGGCGCGGCAAGGCTGGAGCCGCATGTCGCTCAAAATTGGCGATCGAGTGACCGTGGTTGGATACCGCGCCAGGGACGGAGCGTACGTGGCGTCGGCTCGGGAAGTGGTACTCGCTGATGGACGGAAGGTGTTTGTCGGGTCGCCCTATGATGGCGGCCCTAAGTCGTAAGCGGGTGGTATACTCACGGCGAACGGCCTGTGGAAGGGCTGTTTGGAGGTATCGCTTATGCGAACCAAGCGACTTGCTTTGCTTGCAACCGCCGGTTTCCTGCTGGCCGCCCTGCCAGTTTTAGCACACCATTCGTTCAAAGCCGAATACGACGAGAGTAAGCCGATCGAACTAAAAGGCACCATCACCAAAATCGTCTGGAACAATCCGCACGTCCTGATGTACTTGGATGTGAGAGACGACAATGGCAAGGTGGCGAAATGGGAATTGGAGCTCGCCAGTCCGAACGGACTGATGAGCCAGGGTTGGAAGGTGGATTCACTCAAGCCCGGGGAACAAGTGAGCGTCAACGGTTTTCGCGCGCGGGATGGCTCCCATATGGCCAACATCCGAAAAGTCACGCTTGAGGCGCGCTAGGGACCAATCTTCTTGAAAACACGCGTGCTGGTCTAGTCACACACCGGTCACTGACTCCTTGAAGACCGGCCGGCCTCGTGATGAAATCAGCTCCTCCACTAGACTGGGGAAAGTGCATCTGAAGCGAATCACGTTATTCGTCTGCGCGGCGCTGTCGTCGGCGATACTCAGTGCCGCTACTACCGGCAGCATATCGGGCACGGTGAAGGATCCCAGCGGCGCGGTAATCCCTGGCGCTACGATCACGGCCACTGACTCAGCCACCAATGTTCAGAGCAAGACCGTGAGCGACGACAAGGGCTTCTATGCTTTCCCCAGCTTGCCCGTCGGGCGCTACAACGTCAAGGTGGAAGAGGAAGGTTTTGGTACTCAGTCCCGGAACAATCTGCAGGTGGATGCCAATGGCGCGCTGGTAGCGGATTTGACACTCGAGATGGCGGAAAAGATCGAAGAGGTCACGGTTTTAGAGAATGCCGCTCAAGTAGAGACTGCCAGTTCGCAGATGGGCGAGGTGGTTACCGGAACGCAGATGACGTCGGTGGCGCTCAACGGCCGCAGCTATACCGACCTTTTGGCGCTGCAGCCGGGGATTGTTCCCATGTCCACGCAGCAGCCCGATTCCATCGTCATGGCCGGCGCGTCGGTGGCCATTGCCCCCTCCGGTGGTTTGAACCCCGGCAATCAATCCATCAGCGGGCAGCGCGAAGACGCCAACGGCTTCATGGTGAACGGAGGCGACGTCAAGGAGCTAATGAATGGCGGCACGACCATCATTCCCGATTTGGACTCCATCGCCGAATTCCGTGTGCTCACCAACAACGTCAACGCGGAGTACGGCAACTATAGCGGCGGCATCGTGAACGTGGTCACCAAGGGTGGGGGCAATCAGATTCACGGAACGGCATTCGAGTTTCTCCGAAACACAGATCTCGATGCCCGCAATTTCTTCTCGCCGGATCGCAGCTTCTACCGGCAAAACCAGTTTGGCGGCACGGCGGGCGGGCCCATCAAGAAGGACAAGATTTTCTACTTCGCCGATTATCAAGGGACGCGGACCGCGCAGGGGATCGACACGGGCTTGATTCCGGTTCCGACGCTGGCCGAGCGGGCGGGGAATTTCAGCGCTCTCTCCAGCGAGTTGACGGGCACGGTGGGCGGTCCTTACCTGGCGAATCTGTTGTCGCAAAAGCTCGGCTCCACTGTGACGGCGAACGAACCATACAGCCAGGTTTTTCCCGGAGGGATCATCCCGCCAAATGTTTGGTCCGCGCCGGCCCAGCATCTGCTGCAGTACATTCCTCTTCCCAACGACGGACCGGCGACCTTTTCTACCGGCGCTGAAGGCGAAACCGTTCGCGACGACAAGGGCAGCTTCAAAATAGACGCCAACAGCGCGCGCTTCGGGCTGCTATCGGCATATTACTTTTTCGACGACTACAGCTTGAACAATCCCTATCCCACTGGCCAGGGCGGCGCCAGCGTTCCGGGCTTTAACGCCTTGACGCTGGGGCGCGCGCAACTTGTCAATCTCGGCGATACCAAGACGTTCGGGCCTTCGACGGTGAACGAGCTGCGTCTGAGTTACATGCGCGATTCGAATAACGTTGGACAGCCCGCCGGGGGTGTCGGTCCTAGCCTCGCTTCGCAAGGGTTCGTCACCGGCATTGGCACTCCGGGTATCGTTCCGCTGGCGCCCTCCATCGAAGGTGTGGAGAACACCATCTTCAATTCCTTCGTCATGGGCACGCCCATTACGAATTTGAAACAGGCGAATAATACCTACGCGGCGAACGACAACGTGTCCAAGGTCTGGGGATCGCATACGTTCAAGGCTGGACTGGAGTTCAGCTTAGAGCAGGTGAACGTCAATCCGAATCCCACGTTTAACGGGTCGTTCCTATTCTCGGGATCGCAAACCGGGATCGATTTCGCGGACTTCCTGATCGGCGTCGCGAGCAACTACAATCAGGCGGATTCGCAGGCTTACTACATCCGCCATAAGTATGCCGGAGGGTTCGCGCAGGATAGCTGGCGCGCAACCTCCACGTTGACGCTCAACTATGGCGTGCGGTGGGATCTGATGGAGTATTGGTCGGAGAAGTACAACCAGATACCGACGTTCATTCCGGGCGAACAGTCCGTGGTTTATCCCAATGCGCCCGTTGGCTTGGTCTACGTCGGCGACAAGGGCGTGCCCAGCACTCTGGTGCCATCCAGCAATCGCTTCTCTCCCCGTCTGGGTCTGGCTTATTCGCCCGGCGCAAAAGACGGCATACTGGCGAAGCTGACGGGCGGACCGGAGAAAACCAGCATCCGAGCCGGCTACGGGATTTATTATTCGGTGATCGAAGGCAACACCATGGCAATTGACGAGCCGCAGCCACCCTATGGCTTGAGCTACACTAGCCCCGGCCCGCCGCTGTTTGCGACGCCCTTTATGACCGCCGCCAACGGCTCATTCACCGGCAATCCTTTTCCCTTGACGTTTCCTCCGCTGAACGCCTCCGCGTCCCATCCGAATTCGAGCGTTAACTTTTCCGGGTTCGAACCCATCGCCGGAATGACCGCGCCTCCGCCCTGGAACACTTATCCGTACAACGAGAACTATTTTCTTTCCGTCGAGCGGCAGTTCGGCGGGGACACCGTGCTGAGCTTGAGCTACGTCGGCTCCGAGGCGCATCACCTGTTGCTCGTTTATTCGGCGAATCCCGGCAATCCGGCATTGTGTCTGCGATTAAATCAGGAAGGTGCCACGCCCACCTGCGGACCGATCGGAGAGGACACCACCTACGTATTGCCGTCCGGGCAGACCGTCCAGGGAACCCGCTCAGGGCTGGGCCCGGCATTCTCCAACGACGACTACGATGCCAGCGTCGGGAACTCAAACTACAATGCCTTCGAGGCCACGCTGCGCCACTCCACCAAGAACCTGACCTTCTTGATTGGGTACACCTACAGCAAATCAATCGACCAGGGATCGAGTATTTCCGATCCCGCGAATCCCTACAACTTGAGCGCCACGCGCGCACTTTCGGCATTTGATTTAACGCATGATTTCGTCGCCAGCTATCAATACAAGCTGCCGTTCGAACGCTTCTTAGGACCCGTCAAGGGTTTGACCAGCGGATGGGAGCTTTCCGGGATTACGCGGGCGAGCACCGGTTTTCCGGTCACATTAAGAGCCGACGGCGATTTGTCCCTGATGGGAAGCATCCCAAACGGAGTGAACAATCGCAGTCTGGACCTGCCCGATTACAACGGCGCTCCGCTGAACCTCAACGGCAATCCTCGGAATGGGCTGCCGTATTTCAACACGTCCGCGTTTACCGACAACGCCCTCGGCACCCCCGGCAGCGCTTCGCGCCGCTCGTTCTATGGTCCCGGGATGCTGAACTTTGATATGGCGCTGTTGAAATCGTTCCAATTCACCGAAGCACGCTCCCTGCAATTCCGGATGGAAGCTTTTAACGCGTTCAACCACGCGCAGTTCTTCGGACCCGCAGCCGTGAACGGAGACGTCAATAGCGCCCTGTTCGGCCAAGTGGTACACGCTGCTCCCCCGCGCCTGATGCAAGCCGCATTGAAGTTTACCTTCTGATCGTTTATGACCCGCCGTATATTGCCAATCTTTGTCATTCTCTCAGCCTTACTATTTCCCTGCATCGCCATCGCCCATAACGTATCGAAGCGGGATGCTTCGTTCGTCCAATCGAACCAGGGCACAGCAGTGGCCGCGTTCGTTTATTTGGGCGCCAAGCACATGGTCACCGGGTACGACCATATTGCTTTTCTGGTCGGCGTAATCTTTTTCCTATACCGGCTGAAGGACATCGTCCAGTACGTCAGTCTCTTCACCCTGGGGCACAGCATCACATTGCTGGCCGGCGTCCTGGGAGGATTCCACGCCAACCCATACTTCATCGATGCAATCATCGGGCTGTCGGTGGTCTACAAAGCCTTCGACAATATGGACGGGTTCCGCCGGTTCTTTGGATTCGAGCCCAACACAAAGGCCGCTGTATTGATCTTTGGCCTGTTCCATGGATTCGGTTTGGCGACGAAGCTGCAGGAGTTGGACTTGTCGAAAAACGGGCTGGTCACAAACATCATTTCCTTCAATGTCGGAGTGGAAATCGGGCAGGTGCTGGCGCTCACCGCCGTGTTAATCGCGCTCAGTGTCTGGCGCACCCAAAGCGGTTTCTTGCGACAGGCTTTTACGGCGAACGCGGTGCTGATGACCGTCGGCTTCGTTCTGGTTGGATACCAGGTGGCAGGGTATTTCGTGGCGGTGTAATCAAGGTGAATATGATTGGACAACAAGACGTGCAACCCGTGCAGGCGCCGTCCAAGAGGGCGATTGCTAAGGCGACCGGCATCGCATTGGGTGTTGCCTTGGTGATTTTGTTCACTGCGGTGCTGCCGGCGGAGTATGGAATCGATCCTCTGAAGACCGGCGCGCTCCTTCATTTGACCGATCTCGCGAAAGCCAGCGCCGTGAAGCAAGAAGCGAAACCCGAGGCGAAACCTGTGACCGGCGCTCGTCCCACGGCCGCGCCTGCTGGCATCTATACCGCTCAACCGAATTCCTACAAAGTGGATAGCGAAGACCTCTCGCTCTTGCCGGGCGAGGGCGTCGAGATTAAATACCACATGCAGAAGGGCGCTGGAATGATCTACGCGTGGAAGGCAACGGGCAACATCCTCTACGAATTTCACGGCGAACCGGACAAGAAGCCCAATCCCGACTATTTCGAGAGCTACGAACTGGACAACCAGGTGGGCAAGGATCACTCCTACGGCTCGTTCACCGCGCCCACCACGGGCATTCACGGCTGGTTTTGGGAGAACAAGGGCAAGAAGCAGGTGGACATCCACCTGGTGACGGCCGGCTTCTACGACAGCGCCAAAATGTACGCGGGCGACAAGCCGGACGAGCTTACGATACAAGACGCAAAGTAAGCCGCAGTGGCTCTTCACTCGGATCGCTGCGCGAAATTCCGCACCCGATCGGAGCGCTCTCCGCGAAAGCCCGTAATCCCTGCGTCTTAAGTCCCGGATCGTCTGGTTGCACAAATGCGTCAGGTTGCGCTTAGGACGAAAGGGACTTCGTATGACCCGAATCGCGGCCGCAGTTTCGCTCGCCGTACTTCTCGCCGCTCCGCTGTACTCGCAGTCCATTAGTAGCGGCACCGTTTCTGGATCGGTGCTCGATCCGGATCAGATGGTAATCCCCAAGGCCCAGGTGCAGCTTCGCAACCAGGTGACCGACTACACTCAAACCACCATGACCGACGACAGTGGAACATTCCGATTTAACAATGTTCCGCCGAACATGTACGAGATCGTCGTAACGGCAACCGGCTTCTCCGCCAGGAGGGAGCCTCTGGAGGTGAGCAACCCGGTTCCCATCAGCTTGACCTTTACACTCCAGATGGGCGAGGTCAGCACCACCGTGGACGTCGGCGCATCCTTTTCGTTAATCGATACGGATCCATCGGCGCATACCGACTCGAACTCGACGGCCTTTATGAAACTGCCTTCTTTCGATCCGGCCTCGGGCTTGAGCAGCATCATTAACAACAGCACGGGAGGCACGGCCTCGGATGCGAATGGGTTTTTCCATCCCTTGGGCGATCACGCTCAAGTAAGCTTCATCATCGATGGCCAGCCCATCAGCGATCAGCAGAGCAAGGTGTTTTCGACCCAACTGCCGCCCGACGCCATCCAGAGTATGCAGCTCATCACCGGTGCTCCCGATGCCCAGTACGGCGACAAATCCAGCCTGGTGGTAAACGCGACCACGAAATCCGGGTTAGGCGCACGTCCGTTCGGAAGCATCGAGGCCGTAGTGGGATCGTTCGGCACCTATGGGGAAAATGCCACGTTTGGCTGGGGGTCCGCCAAACTGGGGAATTTCATTGCGATCAATGGCATTCGGACCGGCCATTTTCTGGACACACCCGAGTTTGTGCCGTTCCATGACATCGGCAACAGCGAGAACATTTTCGATCGAAGCGATTTTATCCCGGACGGCCGCGATGCGTTCCATCTGAATATTTTTCTGGCTCGCAACTGGTTCGAGGTCCCCAATAGTTACGATCAATTGAGCCAGGATCAAAAGCAGCGCGTGCTGACCTGGGATGTGGCGCCGGGTTATCAGCACACCTTCGGATCAACCACGCTGCTGACCATCAACCCATTCGCGCGGCGCGATCAGGTGAACTACTACGGGAGCCGCGATCCTTTCGACGACACGCCAGTCACGGAATCGCAAAATCGATTTCTCACCAATTATGGGGTGAAAGCGGACGTCTCTATTTCACACAAGCGTCATAACCTGAAGTTTGGAACACAGATTCAACAAACCAGGCTGGAGGAGAACTTCAGCATGGGTGTGACGAACCCTTCCTTTAACCCGGTTTGCCTAGGTCCGAATGGAGCGGCGCTCGGATTGCCTGGAGTCACCGACCCCAATGAGTGCAGCTCCATCAATCCCTTGTACGTTGCCAACCCCGCACTCCTCCCCGGCCTGATCCCCTACGATTTGACGCGCGGCGGATCGTACTTCCAGTTTCACGGGCTGGGCAACATCAATCAAGCCGCGTTTTACGCCACCGACGACATCAAGATGGGCGATTTTACCGCCGACATCGGTTTTCGGGACGATCAGTACAACGGGTTGGTGTCGAAGAACGGCCCGCAACCGCGGCTCGGCCTTTCGTATCTGGTGAACCGCACCGGCACCGTGCTGCGCGTCGCGTACTCGCGCACCTTCGAGACCCCGTTCAATGAGAACCTGCTGCTTTCGAGCGCCACTGGAATCGGTGGATTGGCTCAGAATATTTTCGGCGCCAAGGGCAGCTACCCTATCGAGCCTGGGTTTCGCAATCAATTCAACGGCGGTCTGCAGCAGAAGATCGGACACTGGCTGGTGTTCGACGTCGACTACTTCTGGAAATTCACCCACAACGCCTACGATTTCGATGTGCTGTTCAACACGCCCATCACGTTCCCCATCGCCTGGAATAATTCCAAACTCGACGGCGTGACCGGCCGGTTGAGCACCATCAGCCTTCACGGGTTCCAGGCTTCCACTAATTTCGGACACACTCGCGCGCGTTACTTTCCGCCGGAAGTGGGCGGGTTGATTTTCCAAGGTACGGCCAACGTGCCGGGCGTTTTCCGGATCGATCACGATCAAGCCTTCCAGCAGACCAGCAACCTCCGCTATCAACGCGGCAAGGACGGGATGTGGGCCACTTTCATCTGGCGCTACGACAGCGGTCTGGTGGTTACCGGCGTGCCGGATGCGGCCGCTGCCTTGAAGCTCACCGCCGCCCAGCAAGTGGACATCGGTCTGGCGTGCGGCGGCGTGGACGCTACCTTCCAAGACCCGTTGCGGACGTGCGGCGGAGCCGACGTGACGTCTACATTGCTGACTCTCCCGCAGACCGGAACCGAGAACAACGATCACAACCCGGATCGCGTGAAGCCCCGGAATTTATTCGACATGGCGGTGGGTACCGACAATTTGTTTCACGCCGAACACTACAAAACCGTGCTTCGGTTCACGGTGACTAATCTTACCGACAAGGTGGCGCTCTATAATTTTCTGTCCACCTTCAGCGGAACGCATTTTGTCGCGCCTCGGACCTACCAGGCATCTATCGGGTACGTCTTTTAGAGGTTGCTAGAACTCAAATTGAATGCGGGCCGCCGCCATACGGGGCGCGGCCAGCGCGGTGCCCGAGAAGAGTCCGGCAAAATCGATCACGTTGAGTTGGTTGGTGAGGTTGGTCACGTCCACCTGGAATCGTACGGACTTCTTCTCCTTTTGCTTCAGGATCACGCCGGCCGAAGCGTTGAGCGTGAACCCAGGCCGGGCGCGCAGATCGGAGAAATTCACTCGATTCAGGATGTCCTGGCCGTATTGCGCCGCCGCTTCCTGGTAGGTGCCATCAAACTCTGTGGGAAGGCCGCTGTCATACGTGCCTCCAACTGCCAGCCAAATGTGCCGGTTCACTTCATAGCGAACACGCGCCCGGACGGTGTTGCGTTGGTCCTGCGACACCGGGAAAACCCCCGTGGTGATCGCGATGGCTTGCGCCGCGTCATCGCCCAGGAACAGCCCCCCTGTAACCGGCAGATAACCGTTGCCGCGCGAATTGGAGTAGCTGACATAGCCGGAAAATGGTCCCCAACGCGGGGCCTCCAGCTTTACCTCCTCTCCGTAAATGGTGGCTCTGGAGAAGGCGATCGGAAAGCTCACGCCGGTGTTCAACAACAGATCGTCATCGGCGTAATTGCTCACGGCACGGTGATAGAGATTCCCGTCGATACGAAGCTTGCCGAATAGCGCCTTGGAAAATCCGGCTTCAAAGAAGTTACCCCGCGAAGGTTGCACCGGAAGGCGCAGCACCCGATCGCTCAAACTGGTCACTTCCGGAGAACTCGCCACCAGCAGATTTTCAAACGCCGGAGTCTGGAACACGCGATCGTAGGAGAACCGGAAGACCACGTCGGCGGGCCGCCAATAGTAAGCCGCACCCAGGCGCGGGCTCCATGCCGACTGGTTCACCAGCAAGTCATAATGATCGAACCTCAACCCAGCGTTAAAGGTAAAATTGCGCCAGCGGATCTGATCCTGCGCGAAGACGGCCTGTTCGCGATCGGGCGCGTGGCCCAAAAAGTTGAATGCCGGTGGAGTGGCGGGATCGAACTGCGTGGGATCGGTGATCTGATAACTCAGCGCCTCGCGAATCGACGCGAAATCTCCTTCCACGCCGACTTTGAAGTCGTGAATGCCGGAGTGTGCCGCGATGTCGCCCTTCACGTAGCCCTCGCGATAGCTGCGGTCCTGGGTCACGATCATGGGCGTTGACAGCGGATTCGACCAGAATCCAGCCGTGATATCGCGCGCCATGGCACGGAACTCGCCCAAAACATTGGGCGAAAAAATGTGAGTGTACGAAAACTGAAGCGCGGTCTCATAGCTGTTGCGATCCTGCCGTTGCCCGGCCGCTTCCTGCACCAACTCATTCGGCACCAGGAACCTCGACTGCTCCCGGCGGAAAATGATCCCGATGCGGTCATGATTGCCCAGATCGCGTTCATAGTGGCCCATGAAGTCCTGAGTGACGCCGTGGTTGGTGTAATTCTGAGTGACGGGCGGATCCAGGAACCGATCGGTAGTCGCGGTCGCCGCGCTCAGGCTGAGCGTATTGCGATCCCAGCCGTATTGGCCTTCCACATAGCCGCTGGCAGTATCGAAGCTGCCGCCCGATGCGATCACCTTGCCATGAAATCCGAGGCTGCTGTCTCGCGCGGTGCCCACTTCCACCACGCCGCCTAGTTTGCGGCCGTATTCCGCCGGATAGCCTGCCGTCATCACGTTCATCTCCTGAACGTCGTCCGAATCCAGGTCGGCGACATAGGCCGCGGATCGGTTGTCGGTGAGCGGAATGCCGTCGATGACGTATTGCACCTGATATTCGGATTCGCGCGGATGAAGAATGCCATTGGCTTCAAAAACCCACCCGGGCTCGGTAACCACCAGGCTGCCGAGAGAGCGTCCGGGCGACGTCGTGGGCGCGTTCTCCAACGAGTCGCCGCCGATGCGATAAGCCGAGTTGGATCGATGCGGATCGAGTAGCGTCTCATTGTCGGTAACGGTGACCGCGCTCTGGGTGGGCGCCACGTTCAGGGAAAGACTGATTTCTTTTGGAATGTTGGATCGAATCTCCACCAGCGCCTGCGCCGGCGTGAATCCTGGACGCTCGGCCGCCACTTTGTACAGCCCGAACGGCAGCCGTTTGGCCACCGCGTGACCTTCCTGGTCGGCTTCGAAACTGTGCCGGTATTGATTGATCTCGCTCGAAAGATTCACGGAGGCGGGTACCGGCAGCCCCATGGCGTCGGTGACTGTGACGCGGAGTTCGCCTGTGTCGGTTTGAGCCGGCAATACGAAAGGCAGCAACAGGGACAACAGGAGCGCGTTTCGTGGCCGGAGGAAAAAGTACATTCACCTATATATTCCCAGGAGCGGCCTCCTGTTCGTAAAATAATGCGAACGAAACCGCCGGTGGGAGAATATAGAGCTGAGAGCTTATTTTTGGATGCCGGAACCAGACTCGGTTGCGCGATGGGAACTTGTGGCGGGCGGAAAGTCGGAGCGCGCGCCGGCTCCAACGGGTAATGAGCAGGAAGTCGTCCAGCTATTTGATGAACTGCGAAGCCGGTTGATGCGCTACCTGCTGGCTCTCGGACTTCCCGCGCAGGATGGCGAAGAAGTGATTCAGGAAGTTTTCCTGGCTCTCTTTCAGCACCTGCAAAGAGGACGGTCCCGGCAAAACCTGCGCGGATGGGTTTTTCGAGTGGCCCATAATCTGGGTCTGAAGCGCCGGCTGGCCAAAGCTAGGGAAGCCACCAGCGTTTTGGCATCCGGGGAGGCGCTGGCCGCCATTCGGCCCGATCCCGCCGAGAATCCCGAGGAGCGCCTTTTGAGCAACCAAAGGTATCAGCGATTGCAATCGGTTCTCCGCGCGCTGCCTGAGCAGGACCAGTGGTGTCTCTCTCTGCGCGCCGAGGGACTGCGTTATCGCGAGATCGCCGAGGTTCTCGATATCTCGCTGGCCTCAGTCTCCGTTTCGTTGGGGCGATCGCTGGCGCGGCTCAGCCGTGCCGACATGAATCACGGATGTTAACCATGCCGCATCAAGACCATCATCTTTCCGACCAAGATCTGGTTCTCGCCGCCGATGGCGAGCTGACTCCTCGCCGGGACGCGGAAGTTCGCGCTCACTTGTCCGCTTGCTGGCAATGCCGGTCTCGTTTGCGCGGCATGGAAGGCGCGATCGCCGATTTTGTTCAGCTCCACTCGGCGACGCTCGATCCGCAATTGCCGCCGGCCGCTGGTCCCCGTGCGCTGCTCAAGGCGCGTCTCACAGAGGACGCGCGGCAATCGGCTGCTCCACGCCGCCTGGTACTGGCGCAAGTGGCGTTTGCTTTAACGCTGGCTGGGGTGGCGATTGCTCTGGTTCTCTATCTCGTACCACGCCCCGCCACAGCTTCCGTGCCGCGGCCGCAACTGACGCCGGGTGCGGTGCGCCCCGTGATGAAGTCGGATGTTTGCGCCGTCAGCGGCAATCAAGTGTTGGTTGTGCCGGTGGCGCTGCAGCGGCGAGTGTTTGAGGAATATGGCATCCGGAATGCCCGCACGGATGCGTACGAAGTGGACTATCTCATCACGCCGGAGTTGGGCGGCGCCAGCGATATCCGGAATTTGTGGCCGGAACCATATTCGAGCACGGAGTGGAACGCGCGGGTGAAAGATGCGTTGGAGCAACGGCTCCACCAGATGGTCTGTGATGGCCAACTGGACTTGGCCACCGCGCAACATGACATTGCCACCAATTGGATCGCAGCGTATAAGAAGTATTTCAACAGTAACCGGCCTCGCCAGAACTAAAGTTCCGTAAGTGGAAGGCCGACACTGAGCCGCGAACACAGTGAGTCAACCAGTTCCAGTTCCTAAGGCGGTCGGTGACAGACGGCATGCATTGGTGTATTCTTAGCCCTGTGCTGTGTCCGTTTCCTTCTCGACGCTCAAACCCGGAGCTTGGAATTCGTCGACGCTACGAAGCGCTCCTCACCGTCGCTTTTGTCATTCTGGGTACGCCCTTAGCATCCACGCATTTGGCCGCTCAGTGGCTGAAGTACCCCACTGCGGGTGTGCCACGAAAGGCCGATGGCAAGGTGGACATGTCGGCCTCCTCGCCTCGGATGGCAGATGGCAAACCTGACTTTTCCGGAATCTGGACTACTGGCGAGCCTTATGATCGCCGCGCGCATGGCTTGTCGAGTCCTAAGGATCTCCCAGGCCCGAGGGATCCGCAAAGTTCGCACGACGCGCAGAGTCCTGGCGACCCCACTGCAATCGTTGGCTCGCGCCAAATGGCCAATATCGGTATCGATCTGCCCGGAGGGTTGCCCTATCGGCCTTGGCTTGCGGCACTCGCCAAAGAGCGCACCGACAATCTGGCGAAAGACGACCCCCACATCAAGTGCTTGCCCGATAACTTTCTTCGCGCGTACGGGATGCCGCATTTGCTCAAGTTCGTTCACTCGCCCGGTCTTTTGGTGGTACTCAATGAATTGAACGCCGGATACCGCCAGGTGTTCACGGATGCACGGCCGTTGCCCGAAGATCCGAACCCGACGTTGCAAGGATATTCGTCGGGGAAATGGTCTGGCGATACCCTGGTGATCGACACGATCGGACTGCGCGACGATACTTGGATCGATTGGAATGGAAGTGTATTGACCCAGGCCGCCAAAGTGCGAGAGCAGATCCGGCGCCCAGACTTCGGACACCTCGAAATCCAAGTCACCGTCGATGATCCCAAGGCTTATACCAAGCCGTGGACGGTAACGTTAAAGCAGCGTATCGTTGTCGACACAGAGTTGATCGACGAGATGTGTTTGGAGAATGAGCAGTCTCTCAAGCATATGAAGTGATTCCCGTTCTCCGGCCGATCCAGTCTTCGCCGACGGTCGCGCCGTCTCCGGCAATCAAGTGTTGGTTGTTCCGGTGGCGCTGCAGCGGAGAGTCTTCGAGGAATATGGCATCCCGAACCCCCGTCTGGATCGCGGAGCTCTCATAGCCCGGTCAAGCTATACATCCAAACGACGTTCAGCCCGCATCACCACAGTAATTTCCTCGAATGCCGTTCCCGGCCAACATCCACATCGTGGATTTGACGGGATTGATGTCCGCGAATCCCATCCGAGATCGATTTGGGATTGTCGACGATCCTAATATCGCCACTGGTAATTTTTGGGGCACGAAGCTGGAGCCCGGATTGGCGGTGGGCGTTTATCTCCTCGATCTCGTCTTCCAATTCACCACGACGGTCAGAGGTGGAGAAGTTGTCGGAGCAGAGCCGGTTGTAGGTATCGCCGCAGCTAGGAAGCCTTTCCCATCGGCGGTGACGTCATACTTGAAATAGTTTGTGTCTCCGTCTGTGAAATGCGGGTCAAAAAGTAGCATCGGAGCGCTGGCTTCGAGGGAAGGATTCTGGCCGGCGGAGGCTTTCACTTCGACCGCATAAATCTTCCTGTCCGCCGCTACGTAGAATAACTCCTTACCGTCGCCACGCCAACGCGGCTGCTCGCCGCCCGCGACGGAGATTCGAATCTCGTGATCGGCGCCGGGAAAAGTCCGTGCGTAGACCTCGCGTTGGCCGGACACGTCCGATGCGTACGCCATCCACCGATTGTCGGGCGAGAGTTGACCATGTAGGATTCTCCGACGCTATCCACTATCCGATCGACGAGCTCAACGCTCGCTACCTCGCAGGACGGTCCGACCGCCTACGCCTTCGGGCAATCGAGCGGCTACTCACGGCAGTCTGCTGAAGCCACTTCCTAGACCCTTGAATTTTGTTGGGCTGCATAACGCTCTGAAACCTGCAGGACTTGCCTCAGATTTGGAGGTTGCTCCTAGCCTTGTCGTCACGTGTAGATCAATGTGCGGGCACTTGGCCCTAAACGCGGACGCGCGTCGATCGCGCGAGCCAGAGGTCAGCTTCGAGGAAGTTTGAATCAATGTCGACCGCGCGGACTAGATTCTCCCCTGATACGCGCTCCCATGAACGCAGCCGAGGAGCAAGACCAATCGCGATCGGCCGCGTAAACAACCCGACCTCGCAATCGAGCTTAGTGTCCCGCGCACGATACACTTCGCCCATGCCGCCTGCGCCGATGGGCGCAACGATCTCGTAGGGGCCGAGCCTGTCACCTACAGCGAGAGGAGCATGGATACTGGAATAGTTAAATCGCTGTGTCGTCACTCAGGACCTATCCGCCGACGGCCGCCCTCCCCCGTCTATCGACGACTCTAAGCTCTCGCGGGGGAATGCTCGCACGCGTAAAAGAAATCGCGCTCTACCCCACCAGTACCCGATTATCGGCTAATCCTCGTCCGTATCCGTTCATAGCGTAGCCCGACCGATCCATTCGAGTAGGACTTGCATTCTGTCAGCTTGAAGTCGCGCTGCGGGAACTTGCCCGGGAAGCCGGGGATGCCATCGCCTAACAGTATGGGGCCGACGCCGATGAAGAGTTCGTCCACCAAATCCTCTTCGAGGAAACTGCGGGCCAATTCGCCCCCACCTCCCAGATAGATGTCTTTCCCCGGGCGGCGTTTTAGCTTTCTCACAAAGGTTGTCAGAGATCCGCTCACCACTTCGAATCCCGCGCGTTTGCCCGGCCTCCATCGCCGGGAAATTACGTAGTTGGCCATGCCCGGCGTGTCGGGCATCTCGCCACTCTTGCGCAATTCCGCCACCGCTGCTGCGGTCTTGCGGCCCATGACGGTGGTGTCGATCTTGGCGAAGAAGTCCGCCATCAACGCTTCACCTTCTTTGTCCATGACCAGAAAATCCATAGCACCGTTCCGCCGCGCAATATAGCCGTCGATGCTCATTCCGAATCCCAGGATGACTTTTCGTGGCATACCGCGATGGTAAATGGACGTTCACTCACCGTCAAGATCCTGTGTAGTCGCATAGCGTAGATCGCCCTGTATACGGACGATGGTTGGAGTGGCACTTATTTGCCGAAAATATGCACGAACGATTTTTCGTTCTCGTTGCAGATGTCTCCGATCAGTTCGGTATCGAGCATGGGGTGCAGGTAGCGCTTGGCATGCCAGGGGCGGGTATACACACTGGGATCGTCGACGGTCAAGTCGACCTCGAGGCTGCCGTAGGTCGGGCGACGAATTCGCTCGATCGTGCGGCCGGAAGAGGTGAGTGGGTCGCCTTTGAGATCAAGCCACAAGCCGTCTTTGTACCCGATGGTCTCCACTACCAGCGCGTCGCCCTCCCAATGTCCGACAGAGTAGCCTTTGAAACTGGGGAAGGGATCCTTGGGGAGCCGGCGTCTGTCCAGGAAAATCTGTCGGAACTGCACCATGTATTCACTCAGAATGGTTACGGACTCGGCGGTCTGGACGACCTTTTGCGGGAAGAAATCGGCCCACTGGCGAACGGGCGAGATAGGCAGACAGCCGGTGGTCGGGTCGCCTCTTCGGTCTTCCACCAGGTGTTGCTGCACAGAAGCTTCGACGCCGGCACGATAGGGAAGCTTCGAGGTGGTCCCCTCTTGCCCGTCCTCCGAGCCGTTAGCGGTGACATCGAACAGCCCGATCGGGACCCCTAACGGGACGTCAGAACAACCGAAGACCTTGCCAATCCCGTCAAGCGTGCATGGCATTCGAATTGGGTTCCAGACGCCAGAAAAATCGGGAGTCTTGCCATCGGCCAGCTTCGGCGCGGGCGTGCTGAGGTCCGGTTTTCCGTCCCGGCCCCGCGGCACGCGGCTGGTCTTTACGTCTTGCCATTGAGCGCACAGGGGTAACGTCGCGCACGCGACGGCCGCCAAGACCAGTTTCCCCGCTATGGATCGTGCCGTCATATGAATTCTCCCGACAGAGACTATACATCAATAGGCGGTTGAAATGGATCGTGAAGCGATCAAGATTCGACGCCGCCGGGCGGGCCTGAGCACGCGTTTACACAATGACACTACCGATTCTCTCTCCCCTGAAACGCCCGCCCATGAACAGCAGCCGGGGAGCAAGCCCAATCGCGATCGGCCGCGTAAACAACCCGGCCCGCCACCACCCCGGCTAGGCTCTTTTTCCTACCCGGCCAATCCCCGCGTCCCAGTCCCAAATTGCCGCCGGCAAACACAAAAACAGGCCTGATGCGCCTCTCGCTAGTCACCAGCCACCAATCACCAATCCCCAGCCACGCTTTGACGCCGAAATAGTTCGCCGCACCCGCGATGTATCCCCGCACCCCCCCTGCGGCGGGCCCGAGCCGCCATCAGATCGGACGGTGTAAAATGAAGCCCGGCCGCTTTGTCAGCGGCTTCAGGAGAGACCATGAAGACCAATATGAATCGACGATCCTTTGTAAGTGGCGCGGCGCTCGGAGCCAGCAGCATTCTAGGCGGCGCTTTGAACAAAGCGATCGCCGCCAGCGCCAAGGACACTTCTGGACAAGGTCCAGTGGCGAACACCACTGCAGGAAAAGTCCGCGGCGTGGTGCAAGACAACAAGGTCAACGCATTCCGCGGTATTCCTTACGGCGCTCCCACCGGTGGCGCGAACCGATTCATGCCGCCCGTCAAGCCTGAAGCGTGGTCAGGCATCAAGGAGACCGTCGAGTGGGGGCCGGAAGCGCCCCAGGGTCCTCACACTGAGATTCCGGAAGTGGCGGCCACTATCCCCAAGCAGACCATCAGCGAAGATTGTCTTCACTTGAACGTCTGGACCAACGGACTGGACGCGCGCAAGCGGCCCGTGATGCTATGGCTGCACGGCGGCGGATTCACCAGCGGCAACGGCAGTTACACCATGTACGACGGCGCCAATATGGCCCGTAAGCACGACGTGGTGACGGTGACCATTAATCATCGTCTCAATTCATTTGGTTTTCTCTACCTGGCCGACATCGGCGGTGAGAAGTTCAAGAACGCGAGTAACTGCGGGATTCTGGATGCGGTAGCGGCGCTCGAATGGGTGCGTGACAACATCGCCAATTTCGGCGGCGATCCAAACAACGTGACGATTTTCGGCCAGTCGGGCGGTGCAGGCAAGGTGAGCACGCTCCTGGCAATGCCCGCGGCCAAAGGTCTGTTTCATCGCGCTATCGTGCAGAGCGGCGCGAACGTCAAGGGAGTTTCCACCGAAGATGCTACCAAGACGGCCCACACTCTGATGGAGAAGTTGGGAGTGAAAACTGCCGACGATCTGCAGCAGGTTCCCATGGATCAATTGGTAGCCGCGACACTCAGCACGCGCGGGCTGCGGCTGGCGCCGGTGGTGGATGGCAAAACGCTGCCGGGTGGTCCGTTCGATCCTACCGCTCCGGCTATATCGGCGGATGTCCCGTTGCTCATCGGGTCCACCGAATTCGAAGTGAACTTCTTCCCAAACACGAAGCTGGATCCGATCGACCCCGCGGAATTGCACACTGCCGTGAAACAAGCCACGCGCGCGGACGACGCGGAGGTGGACAAGTTGATCGCCGTTTACCGTAAGGGCCGGCCGAACGCCAGCGACATCGACCTTTCCCAAATCATCGCGTCGGACGGTTTCCGATCGCCAGTGATCACCGAAGCCGAGCGCAAAGCGGCGCAGCCCGCGCCAGTATATATGTATTACTTCACGTGGAAATCGCCCGTGCATGATGGCAAGCTGAAGGCGTTTCACACGCTGGAAATTCCCTTTGTGCTCGATAACGTGGATGAAGCGAAGTCCATGACCGGTTCCGGCGCCGATCGCTATCCGCTGCAGGAAAAGATGAGCGGCGCTTGGGCCGCCTTCGCGCGCACCGGCAATCCGAATCACAAAGGGCTGCCGGACTGGCCGGCTTTTAAAACCGATCAGCGCGCCACGATGATCTTCGATAACCAGTGCAAGGTAGCGAACGATCCGCATAGCGAAGAGCGCCTCGCGCTGGCCTCAATTCGGCCGTCGGCGCGCGGATAAGCGCCAGCGCGGGCAAGCTTAACGCCTCAACCTGAATAATTCATGAAAATTACAGGCCTGTTTCTGTATGCAGAAAACGCTCGCAACTGCATGCACGCTCGACTAAAATCCTCCTTGACGCGGCACTCGATTTGTAATATAAATTGTACCCGTTAGTGCTTTGTCAATTTGAGTAAGTTTGCCAGTCGGCACCGGGAATGCCGGCCTCGCATTGGACCCGCGCTCTGTTGGTGTCGCTGAGTTTTGCTCACTTACAGACTACGTGCCTGGCGCGTCTTCTTTTGACCATTCTTCTTTGATGGCCATTCGAGCACTTCGTAAGTGACAGCGTTTGTACGCTGCAACCTAGTTCGTTGGAGGAAGTATGAGATTGTTCGGGTCTGGCCAGAAGACTGGCGTGTTTCAAGCATTCGCGGTAAGCGTGGGGCTGTTGCTGTGTTCTTTGCCCGCCCTTCCACAACTGAACTTAGGTCGTATCTATGGTGCTGTGACGGACCAGAGCGGCGGACTGGTTCCGGGCGCCACGGTCGCGGTTACCGACGTCGCCCGAGGGGTTACTCGAACGCTGACTACCGACCCTGCGGGCGAGTATGCGGCGCCCAGCCTGGTTCCCGGCACGTACAGCATCCGTGTGGAGGCTAAGGGATTCAGTGCGGCGGTAAGGCAAGATGTAGCGGTGGGTGTCGGTCAGGATGTCCGCATTGACCTTGCGCTTCAGACCGGCGCTCAAACGCAGGAAATTGTTGTTACCGGTACGCCGCCCATCATCAACACCACCAGCGCCATGATCTCGACGACGATCGAAACCAAGAGTCTGGAAGATCTCCCACTAAACGGCCGCCTCTTCACCAAGCTGCTGGACTTCACGGCTGGAGTCGCCGGCAGACCCGGTGGCAATACGCCCACTTACTCCAGTAACGGCGCGGGCACCATGACGAATGTCTGGATGCTGGATGGCGTTGACGACATGAATCAATTCGCTGCTTCGGGGCCACTGTTCGGCGCTACCACCAGCGCCGACGAACTCACCGAGCTGCCCTTGGACTCCATTCAGGAAATCAACGTCAGCGCCAATCCCCGGGCCGACTTTGGATGGGGGCAAGGTGCGGTAGTAAACGTTGGTCTCAAGTCCGGTACCAACACGCTGCATGGATCGGCCTATGCTTATGGCCGTTACAGCGGATGGGACGCCAAAAGCCCGTATCTTGGTCCACTGCCTAAAGCCGACGACGATTTCAAACAATTCGGAGGGTCCATCGGTGGAGCCATCATCAAAGACAAGCTCTTCTATTTTGGAAACTATGAAGGATTCCGCTACACGGTGGGAGCCCCGGGAATCTTGCAGGTTCCTAGTTCACTGAGTCTGGGCGGCGACACCACCAACAGCTTGCCGGACGCCATCGCGGATCTGAAAGCAAACGGCATCCAGCCGAATCAACTGAGCTTGAATCTAGCAGGCTGTACGGCCGCAGGCGCTTGCAATCCGCACGCGGGAATCTTCACCAACGGAACGTCCAGCCCACTCCTCTCCTCGGGCTTGGACAACATCGGTCACTCCGACAACTATGTCGCAAAAATCGACTACCACCTCAATGACAAGAACTCCATCAATGGTGAATATCTCATAGGCAACGCCACCGATCAGACCGCCGGGCTCGGCCTGCAACCTTATTGGGCGAACATCGACCACAACCGTGTCATGGTGGTCCGGGGAGTCTGGGTCTACGTGCCCAACTCCAGTTGGGTGAACGAGGCCCGGTTTGGTTATGACCGGTACAATTTGCAGGACTACAACGGCGAATGCACGCAGAACTTAGGCCAGCCGGATTACTACAAAGCGTTCGGTTTCGCTTCCGGCATCAATGCACCCTCACCTGAGTGTGGATTCCCGGTGATCACCATTGGCAACTTTACCGCCACCGGCGCCGGCCAATTCATTCAGGATCAGTTGGTCTTCCAAAACACCTACCATTTCATCGACAGCGTTTCGTACACGCACGGCAGACACCTGATCAAGTTTGGCGGCGAGTTCGATCACACACTCTATCGCGGATATGGCGCGCCAAATTATCTGGACGGTAACGTTGCGTTCAATGGCGGAGCGGCTTTCGGCACATCGACGCCTCTCGAAGATTTTTTGGCCGGTGCTCCATCCAGCGGCCAGTATCTGGTGAACCCTCCGTTAACCACCACGGGCTTCAACCGCTACTCGGGGTTCATTCAGGACGATTGGCGGATCTCGAAAAGACTGACTCTCAACTTGGGATTGCGCTACGAATACGAGCCGCCCCAGGTGGACAGCCACAACGCGTGGGGCAATTTCGATCCCAACTCACCCACCGGCATGGTGCAACAGACCAACGGCAATGCGCTCTATAAGACCGACAAGCGCGATTTTGGGCCTCGCCTAGGCTTCGCTTGGGACGTCTCCGGTAAGGGCACCACCGTCGTCCGGGCCGGTACCAGCATCACCTATGACACCGTTCCGATGGACGCCCTGGTTACCTTCCAAGGCGCCAGCCTGCCTTCCATTCCCACCGGCTTCACCCTCTATAATGCGGATGGCAGCATTCGGCCGAACTCGGGTACTATCCTGTCCGGCGTCCCCGTCTTTGGGCCCTCCCAACTGAACTGGGTCTATAACGCTCCGGGCGCGCCTGTCGTACCCGTGTTCGCTGGTGGAGCGAGCTCGCTGGCATGCGGCGATGGCATTGGCTCCAACCCGGCGCCCTGCTCACTTCTGGCCAAGAACCCGAACGCGCCCCGCAGCTACATGACCACCTGGACCGCGGCCGTTCAACATGCCTTCACCAACAACCTTTCCTTGAACGCGGCCTACGTCGGCAATCACGTCAATGGACTGCCGGAGTACGTGAATGTCAACCAGCCGACTCCGGGCGCTAACGATGCAACCTCCGAGCAGGAGCGGCGTCCCTACTTCAGCAAGTTCCCGTACTTCTCGAATATCCTTGATTATTCAAACGTGGGGTGGTCCAATTACGATGCCCTGCAACTGAGTCTGGTGGCGCGTAGCTCGCACGGCGTTACGGCGCAAGCCTCCTACACTTTGGCGGACGCTCACACCACACAGAGCGCGGAAAGCGACAACTTTCCCTTCTTGAAGGACAGCACCAATGTCAGCAGTTCGTACGCGCCGATGAATAGCACGCCCCGCCAGCACTTCGGCCTCACGGTGACCTATGATCTGCCCGGCAAGAAGGGCTTTGGACAGGCGCTCGAAGGCTGGTCCGTAAATAGCTCCGTCAACATTCTTAGCGGGGTGGGTGTCGATCTGAACGACTTCATTATCGACTTCTCCGGCACCGGCAACATCATTCCGTTCCAGGGAAATTATTGGAATCTGTATGGAAATGCCAGCGACTTCAGTAAAATCTTCGGGCGCACCACACCGATTCCTTATTTCAGTGGCGCCAGCATCCCGCAGGCTTGCACCGCGGCGGCGTCCGCCGAGCCAACCAATTCCAGTGTGCCGGGCAGCAGCGGCCTGGCATCGCTGGGAGCATTCGGCTGTTATATGGCCGGTAAATCGGTAATCGTTCCCCCGGCCTTTGGAACCATCGGCAACATGTATCGGAATGAGATCACCGGCGCGCCGTTCCGCGAATGGGATTTCTCGGTAGCCAAGAATTGGAGATTCTACGAGCGGCTGAACGCGCAGTTCCGAGCCGAATTCTTCAACCTGACCAATAGCCGTAACTACGGGCCGGCCAGCGGCGAGCCCCTGTTTAACAGCACCTTCGGTGTGTCCACCTCACCAGTGAACGCAGGCAACGCAGTGAACGGTACCGGTGATTCGCGCAGGATACAGATGGGGTTACGATTCACGTTCTGACAACGTATTCGATCAGGTAACATTTGAGCCGGGGCACACGCCCTCTCTCTGATGTTTACTAGACCCTCGATCTTCCTTTTCGCGGCGTTTGCGAGCGCATTCGCTTTGCAGGCCCAGGACAATCCGCTCAGCACCGAGCTGAAACAGAATTACGATCAGCGCAAGGGTGCGCTGCTGGCGGAGGCCGATAGCATGCCCGACGCGGATTACTCTTTCAAGGCAACACCGGAAGTGGGAACGTTTGGTTCTCGTGTGGCCCACGTCGCAGACGCGCAGATGATGATCTGCTCGGCGGTGAAGGGCGAAACCAAGAAGGCCGACACGGCGGGCAAGACTTCCAAGGCCGACATCATGGCCGCGCTCAAGGCTTCGTTCGATTATTGCGACAGTGTCTATGACACCATGACCGACGCCACCGCCACCCAGCAGGTGAAGATCTTCGGCCGGCCTCAAACCAAGCTCAGCGCTCTGTGGGGCAATTTAGGTCACGATAGCGAGATGTACGGTTACATGGCGGTCTACCTGCGGCTGAAAAATTTGGTGCCGCCCACCAGCGAACGCCGGCCTAAGTGATCCTTGTGATTTCGGCGAAGCCTTCGTCCCTGGACGGCGGAATCATCTGGTGCGCCATTTTGCGGATGGCCTCTTCGGGAACGAACCGTTCGCGCGCTTGATTGCGGGCCATGCAGATTTCGATGGGAACATCGAAGAACAGAGCTTCCAGCGTACATCCATAACGTTGCGCGAGCTTCACGTACGGTTCGCGTTCCCATGGCGTCAAGTGCGTGGCGTCCACGTAAGTGGCTGGCCGGCCCGCTCGGATGCGCTGGCGAATCAGGTAGCGAATCACGGAGAAGATGCGCGAGTTCATGGTTTGATCGTGCGGATCGTCGGCGATCAGACGCCGGATTTCGTCCGATGAGACGGCGTTCACGCCGAGTCGCGCGAGATACGTCGATTTGCCGGAACCGGGCAGCCCGACAGTAATGATCAGTTTCACTAAACGAGGTAGCGGCCAGCGTTGAGAACGCGCTCGGCGATCCGGCGGCGAGCGGCAATCGCGTTCACTGGCTCAAACTTAGTGAAGCGCTTGAGCACCGCAAGGTTCGTGCGCAAAGCGTCGCCTTCCGAACTGGCGGCGAGGACGTTGCGCGCGGCGCTTTCGACGATCTCCATCGCTTCGCGCAGAAACACGGGGCAAGCGTCCGCCGCGATTTCGCCTTTACGCAGCTTCGCCAGCTTTTGGGTGCGGAGGTACACCGATTCCATGACGAATGCGTTCATCGCAACGTCGGTGATGGAGGCGAGAATCTCTTGCTGCTCCTCCAGCGCCGTCCCGAACTGTTGATAGGCGACTCCCAGTGCAAAGAGCGCGGATTTCTTGGCGTTTTCGACCAGCCGTGCGTCTTCGCTTGTACCGGACCCGAGCGTTGGCCCAGCCAGAATCTCGGCTTGCAGCTTCTTGACCGCTTCTACGAGCGGCAGCTGTCCGCGTTGCGCGCGCTTGAGCAGCATTCCAGTAGCGAGCAGCCGGTTGATTTCGTTGGTGCCCTCGAAGATGCGGTTGATGCGCGAATCGCGATAGCAGCGTTCTACGACGTAGTCCTGATGATAGCCGTAGCCGCCATGAATTTGGACGGCCTCATCCGTTACGTAATCGAGCATCTCGGACGCATAGATTTTGATGTAGGAACACTCGGCGGCGAACTCCTCCACCGCCTTCAGCTCGGTTTGAGCGGCATCGGGTTGATCCCACGAAAAACCTTCCAGCTGGCTCTCGATGAGCCCCACCACGCGATAGGTCGCGGTCTCTGTAGCGAAGATCCGGATGGCCATTTCCGCCAGCTTGTGCTGAATGAGGCCAAACTCGGCGATCGATTTGCCGAAGGCCTTGCGCTCTTTGGCGTAGTTCAACGAAACGCGCAGCACTTCCTTCGCGCCGCCACAGGCGAAAGCGCCCAGCTTGAGACGGCCGATGTTCAGGATATTGAAAGCGATGATGTGGCCACGGCCTATCTCGCCGAGGACGTTTTCCACCGGCACCGGCACGTTGTCGAGATAGATGGCCGTGGTGGAGCTGCCCTTGATGCCCATCTTCTTTTCTTCGGCGCCGGCAGCCACTCCGGGAAACTTGCGCTCCACCAGAAACGCGGTGAATTTCTCGCCGCCCACCTTCGCAAAGATGGTGTAGAGATCGGCCGCGCCGCCGTTGGTGATCCACATTTTCTGTCCGTTGAGGATGTAGTGCTTGCCGTCCGGACTTAAGTCGGCGCGAGTGCGCGCGGCCAGTGCGTCCGATCCCGCTTGTGGTTCGCTCAGCGCGTATGCGGCGACCAATTCCGCGTTCGCCACTCGGGGAAGATAACGCTGCTTCTGGTCTTCGGTGCCAAACAGCAACAAGGGCAGCGCGCCGATGCCACTTTGGCCGCCGTGCCAGGCTGCATAGGAGCCGTCTTTCGCGATGCCTTCCGCTACCAGCATGGCGGAAGTGAGATCCATCTCCATGCCGCCGTATTTTTCGGGAAGATGCACGGAGGTAAGGCCGATCTCACCGGCCTTGCGCAGCACCGATACCGCGACGCCCGGCTCTTGATGCTGGATCGCGTCAACGTGAGGGGCGATTTCCTTGGTCCAGAATTCTTCGGTGGTGCGGATAATGGCCCGGTGCTCATCGGTAAAGTCTTCGGGCGAGAAAAGTTGTTCCGGCGAGGTAGGCTCGATGAGGAACCCGCCGCCCCTAGGCTTCGTGGGAGAGATTGTCGAGGATGCCATCGGAATTGTTCCTTATCAAATTTTCGAAAATGCCGGCAGCGCCTTGGCCTCCGCCGACACACATGGTGACCATGCCGTAGCGCGCATCTTTGCGATGCATTTCGCGCAGGATAGTAGCGGTGAGTTTCGCCCCGGTGCACCCGAGCGGATGGCCGAGCGCGATGCCACCGCCATTGGGGTTCACGCGATCGAGATCCAGACCGGCATGGCGAATCACGGCCAGAGCCTGTACCGCGAAAGCCTCGTTCAACTCGATGACGCCGATGTCTTCCTTCTTCAGGCCGGCCAGCGCCAGCGCTTTGGGAATCGCCACCACAGGCCCGATGCCCATAATCTCCGGTGGCACGCCCGCCACGGCAAAGCTGACAAATCGAGCCATCGGTTTCAATCCCAGTTCCTCCGCTTTCTTATCGGACAAAACGATGGCTGCGGCAGCGCCGTCGCTGGTTTGCGATGAATTGCCCGCGGTGACAGTCCCGTCGGATTGAAACACGGGTTTCAGCTTCGCCAGCGCTTCGAGCGAAGTGTCGGCTCGTGGACCTTCGTCTTTTATGAACGTCCCGGAACCGTTCAGCGGAACGGGCACGATCTCATCGTCAAACTTGCCCGCAGCTTGTGCGTGCAGAGCGTGTTGATGGCTGCGATAGGCGAACCGATCCGCATCCTCGCGGCTGATGCCGTACTTCCTCTGCACCTGTTCGGCGGTGAGGCCCATGCCCATGTAGATCTGCGGCAGATGATCCACCATCCAAGGATTAGGCGCGAATTTATTGCCCGCCATCGGGATCATGCTGAGCGACTCAGCGCCGCCAGCGATGATGATTTGCGCGCCGCCGGAACGGATGCGATCCGCGGCCATGGCGATGGCTTGTAGGCCCGAGGAGCAGAAGCGATTGATGGTGATGCCAGGCACCGAATCGGGCAAGCCGGCGCGCAGGGCGGCGATGCGGGCGATGTTCATGCCAGACTCGGCTTCGGGCATCGCACAGCCCAGAATCACATCGTCGATTTCTTCCGGCGCGATCGACGGGTGTTTTTCAAGCAGACGCCGGATGACGATGGCCGCGAGATCGTCGGGGCGGGTGTTGCGCAAGGTGCCCTTCGGGGCTTTGCCCACCGGCGTTCGCAAGCAATCGAGAATTACTGCTTCCATGGTTTATTCAAAGTTTCAGTTTCGGAGCGGTTTGCCCGTCTTCAGCATATACTGCATACGCTCCTGCGTTTTCGGATTGCCGCACAGGCTCAGGAAGGCCTCACGTTCCAGGTCCAGCAAATACTGCTCGGAAACACTCTGCTGGCCGGAGAGGCGGCCTCCGCTCAAAACATGCGCGAGCTTTTCCGCGATGATCAAGTCGTAATCGCTGATGAAGTGGCCCTCACGCGCGGACCAGGCGCCCAGCTTCATCAACGCGTATGCGCTTTCGCCCGCCACTTTAATATCGCTGCGCGGCACGCCGGGCGCATAGTTGGGCACCAGCGAGAGCGCCAGCGCCTTGGCGTCGAAAATCAAGCGTTCGGGATTCATCGAGATCGGGTCGGCTCGATGGAGCAAGCCGAGTTTCTGCGCATCTTCCGCGCTGGATGAAACTTTCGCATAGCCGATCAATTCGAAGATTCGCAGCGGATCTTTTAACCGCGCGAGCAATTCCTTGCAGCCGCCACCCGCCGGGATTAAGCCGACGCCCACCTCCACCAAGCCAATATACGTTTCCGCCGAGGCTTGCGCGCGCGTGCAATGCATTACAAGCTCGCAGCCACCACCGAGTGCGCGAGAGAACGGCGCGGCGACCACCGGTTTCGCGGCGTACTTGAGAGCCATGTTCATCTGCTGGAAGCGCTGGATGGCGAGATTCAGATCCTCCCATTCGCCCTCTTGCGCGGCCAGCAGCACCAGCATCAGATTGGCCCCTGCGCTGAACGTCTCGCCTTCGTTGGCGACGATCATGGCGTCGAAGTTGCGATTGGTTTCTTCCAGGCCCGCGTGCACCATCGCGATGTTGTCTTCACCGAGAGTATTCAGCTTGCTATGAAATTCGACACACAAGACGCCGTCGCCCAAGTCGACCAGTGACGCGTCGGTGTTCTCAAAGACTACGCCCTGACTTCGCTTGCGGTCTCGCAGTGTCAAAATGCCCGGCCGTGGTTCGATGGCTTGATAACTGGTGGAGCGAAAATCAAAATATTCGGTGGTGGGCCGGCGGAGCGGTTCGGGCGGCCGATAGAGCGCGATGATGCCCCGCGCGAGCGCATCTTTAATGTTGGATGGAAGGGCGCGCCGCTCCATCTCCAGGCGTGTCACCACCTCGAGAAAACCGATCGCGTCCCACAGTTCGAACGGACCGAGCTTGTGGCCATAGCCCCAGCGCATGGCGCGATCGATCTCGACGATGCGATCGGAAATCTCGGGGATCATTTCCGCGCAATAGAGAAACAGATCGCTCAGGATCTTCCATAGGAACCGGCCCGCGCGGTCATCGGAGCGGAGCAGGGTACGGACGCGCTGGCCCAGGTCCTCCAGGTTGCGCACGGCTTCCACGGCAGCGAAGCGAGGCCGCTGGAGCGGCTGGTATTCGAGCGTCTTCCAATTGAGCGCCAGAATCTCGCGATCTTTGCCGGCGCGCTTGTAAAAACCCTGGCCGGTCTTGTCGCCGAGCCACTTGTGCTCGATCATTTTCTTCTCGAAATCAAGCGGAAGGAAGCGCTCGCGCCACCGGTCATGGGGAACAAGATCGTAGAGATTTGTTCCGACGAAGGCCCAGACGTCGATGCCCACCAGATCGAGCAGACGGAAGCTCGCGCTGTTCGGCACACCGATGAGAGAGCCGGTGAGCGCATCTACTTCTTCAATGGTGAAGTCCTCTTCCAGCATCGTCTTGCCGATGGTGCCGCCCAGGAAGCTTCCGATGCGGTTGGCGATGAAGTTGGGCGTATCCTTAGTCCGCACCACGCCTTTGCCGAGGCGCCGATCGGCGAACTGCTCCACATCCGCCAGGATCCCCGGATCGGTCTCGGGACCGGGAATCAGCTCCATCAAGTGCAGGTAGCGTGGCGGGTTGAAAAAGTGAGTGCCCAGGAAGTGGCGGCGGAATTCGGCCGGGAAACCTTCGGAGATTTGGGCGAGCGGAATGCCGCTGGTATTGGTAGAGAGAATTGCGCCGGGCTTACACGCGGTGTCCACCTTGCGCCAGAGCGCGCGCTTGGCATCGAGGTTTTCGACAATGGCCTCGATAATCCAGTCGCAACCCGCGAGTTTGTCGAGATCGTCCTCGAAATTACCGGCTTGGACCAGCGCAGCCTTTTCTTCGACAAAGAATCCGCCCGGGCGCTGTTTCAGGGCATTTTGAATTCCTTGCAGCGCGGGTGCATTGCGATTCGGATGGCCGGCAACATCGAGCAGCAGCGATGGAATGCCCGCATTTGCGAAATGCGCGGCGATGCGCGAGCCCATGGTCCCAGCGCCGAGCACCGCAACACGACGAATGGTTCGCATGCGATCTCAGCGCCAGAGCAGCGGCGCATCCATGCGAACGTCGAAGAGCAGAACTTCGCTGGCGGCGTCAAATTGAAATTCGAGGTCGCGAGCATTCGCGATCCCGACGCCATCGCCTTGCTTCAGCTCGAGGCCCGCTACGCGGAGCTGGCCGTGTACTATCTGAATCCACGCGCCCCAGCCCGCTTCGATGGCGTGCCGGACGGCATCGCCTGCGCGAAACAATCCCGCGTAAATCCGAGCGTCGGTGTTGATGGGCATGCTGCCGTCTTCGCCGTCGCGCGAGACGTACAGTCGAAACCGGCCTTGGCGTTCCTCCGGCGTGAATTTGAGTTGATGATAGGCCGCTGTTGTTCCGGGCCGGTCCGGGATCAGCCACATCTGGTAATTGTGTTCCACCACATCCGCCAGATTTTCTTCCGAATGGACAATCCCCCGGCTTCCCGCGCTGATGTGCTGCATCTCGCCTGCCGTAATGGCCGCTTGATGGCCCATGTTGTCGCGATGCGTCAGCGTTCCGGCCGCGACGTAGGTGACGATCTCGGCGTCGCGATGCGGGTGTGTGGGAAAGCCGGAACGCGGCTGTATATGGTTCTCGATCATCACCCGCAGCGGTCCGAAATTGTTCCAGACCGGATCGCGATAGCCGCCGAATGAGAACGTCATGTAGTTGTCGGTCCAGCCAAAGTCCTCGAAGCCGCGTTCCTGGCTGCGGCGCAAAAGGATGGTGGGCGTCGAAGTTGCTTCGGACTGGGCTTGCTGCTGAGTTTGCATTTTAAATATTCACCGCGCTCATGTGCTGCTCGGGATAACGTGTCCCGGCCGTGCTGCCTTTCGGAAGCACGCGATCGATTTCGCGTAACTCCACGGGAGTGAGCACGATATCCAATGCTTTGAGATTTTCTTCTAGGCGCGATCCCTTTTTGGTGCCTGGGATGGGCACGATGTCTTCGCCCTGCGCCATCACCCACGCCAGTGCGATTTGTGCCGGAGTGGCAGTTTTGGCATGCGCGAGCGCTTCAATATGACGAACCAGGTCGAGATTCTTGTAGAAATTGTCACCTTGAAAACGCGGGTTGAAGCGGCGGAAGTCGTTCTCCGGAATGTCTTCGGGCCGTTTGAATTGGCCGGTCAGGAAGCCGCGGCCGAGCGGACTGTAAGCGACAAAGCCGATGCCCAATTCACGAACCGTGGCCAGGATGTTTTCCTCCGGATCGCGAGTCCAGAGCGAATATTCTGTTTGCAGCGCACTGATGGGGTGCACTTGATGCGCGCGCCGGATAGTCCCGGAGGCAGCTTCGGAAAGGCCCAAATACCGCACTTTGCCTTGTCTTACCAAATCGGCCATCGCGCCCACCGTGTCCTCGATGGGCGTCTTCGGGTCTACGCGATGCTGGTAGTAAAGATCGATCACTTCCACATTCAGGCGCTGGAGCGACGCCTCGCAACACGCACGAACATATTCAGGACTGCCATTCACGCCCAGGAATTTTCCGTCCGGCGATCGCTGATTGCCGAACTTGGTGGCGAGCACGACGTCTTTGCGCCGGCCCTGAATCGCCCTTCCCACCAGTACTTCATTCTTGAAAGGACCGTACATGTCGGCGGTATCCAGGAAGTTCATGCCGCGATCGAGCGCCAGGTGAATGGTCGCGATGGATTCGGCATCGTCGGTGTTGCCGTAAAACTCCGACATCCCCATGCATCCCAATCCCATGCGCGAAACTTTTAGCCCGAGCGAACCTAATGCGACTTGCCTCATATCTGAGTCCTTTCGTAAGTGGGAGCCCTTATGCCAGCGGTATTTCCGGTTCGGGGGCGTGATGCCGGCGCAGCGGCACGTCGCGCAACATCACGTGCAGTATTATGGCGAGCGTCATGATTACCGCGCTGGCGAAGAAAATGCGTTGCAGGCCATGCAGTAACCCGATCCGCACGTTCGCGAGCAACAATTGCAAGAGCTGACGCCCTTCCGCGGAATGGCCGAACGTCGCATCCAGCTTCGGGCGCAACTGGCCCAGCAATAGCGGATTGGAAAATAGTTTCAGCGCCGCGGGCGGAGTGCCGGCTGGAATTCCTGCCAACAGATCGTGATGATAACTGGTCAGCAATACGCTTCCGAAAATTGCCACCCCCATGGTGCTGCCGATGGAGCGAAAGAACGCCGTGGAGGCCGTGGCCGCGCCCATCTGTTTGCGCGGCGCAACATTTTGTACCGCCACGGTGTAGACCGGTTGCAGCAGGCCCATGCCAGTGCCCGCGATAATCATCGCTAGAATCACGTCCGCGCGTTGAGTGGCATCGCCCATGCGAGCGAACAGGATCATGCCAGCCGCGACCAGTATCGATCCTGAGACTGCCGCGATCTTATAACTTTGCAGGCGCAGATTGAGCTGGCCTGTGACGATGCTGCCGGCGACTGCGCCCATCATCAAAGGCGTGAGCAGGTTGCCGGATTGTGTGGCCGATGTGCCCAGCACTCCTTGCATGAATAACGGCAGATAAATGATGACGCCGAACATTCCCATGCCCAGCACGAACACGGAAATGGAGCACAGCACAATGATCGGATTACGAAATAAAGAAAGCGGGATCAGCGGCTCAATGGCCTTTGTTTCGGCTCGCAGAAACACCGCGAGCATCACGACGGAGAACGCGAGCAGCGATTCCACGCGCGTGGAACTCCAGCCGTAATCGGTAACCCAGGTGAGCGCGAGCAGCAGAGGCACGATGCACAGGATGAGTGAAATCACTCCCGCCCAATCGAGACGGCGCTCAATGCCCTCCGGGTGCAGTTCCGGGAACTGCCAGTAAATCGCAACGATCGCCACTAAGCCCACGGGCAGGTTCACGTAAAATGCCGCGCGCCACGAGACGTGATCGGTGAGCCAGCCGCCGAGCGTGGGTCCGAAGATGGAAGCCAACCCCCAGGCCGCGGCGAAGAAGCCTTGATACTTGCCGCGTTCGGCCGGCGAAAACACATCGCCGATGATGGTGAACGCGAGGCCCATCATCATACCGGCGCCGATGCCTTGCAGGCCGCGGAAGACGATGAGCTGGTTCATGCCGTCGAGGGGCAGAAAGGTGAAGGTTCCCGCGGCGCCACAGAGGGCGGAGGTGAGCACAAACATGGTGGCTCCGCCCAGGAAAAACCATTTCCGGCCATACATGTCGGATAGCTTGGCGAAGATCGGAACCGCCAGCGTGGACGTGAGCAAGTAAGTTGTCGAGACCCAGGGATAGCGGTCGAATCCCGAAAGCTGCGCGATGATGCGCGGCTCGGCGGTGCCGACGATGGTCTGATCGAGCGCGGCCAGCAAGACCGACAGCATCAGCCCGGTCATGGTCGCGAACATTTGCGGACGCGTCAGCCGGATCAGGCCGGAGGTATGGAACTTGGGCTCGACGGCGGAGGCGGGCATTCCTCATGTTAGCCTTTTTCGGCCAGCCTTTCATGGTCTATTCATGCCGTAGGAAGGCCTATTGCAGTAAGAAGGCCCTATTGATGTAGTGCCGCCTTCCGTCTTTAGCCGCTCGTTAAACTCGACGCGCGTAAGCCTACCGTACTGGAGTACCGCTATCGAAGGAGCCACTCTGGAGTACCGGTATCTTCAGGGGATTTACGGAACCAAGCACAACTGGCAAAAGTGAATGAGGCAGCGCGGGAAGACCGCGCGCGTCACGGTTGGACGAAATCTACTTAGCCTCAACCGAAAGGAAAGACGAGCAGCATGAGCACGGCAACAACAACCCCCATTCCGCAATACTATGCCAACCATTTCCCGGACACCTTCGCTTTTGAACAGGTGTGCCGGCGCGGCTTATCTGTTGTGCGACCGCTTCTTCCGGGCGCCCAATTCGCCGATCCGGAGGGCTGGAACCATGGAACCACGCAAGCGCCTTCCTATTCCGCCTACGGCAGGCTGCGTGCGTTGCTGACCCTCAACCTGGCACGCTCGCTCAATCCCAAACGCGTTTTGGAGATCGCGGCGGGCGACGCGGCCCTCTCTGCTTGCCTGGAACAATCGGGCTCCACCGTGGTGGCCAACGATCTTCGCCGCGAGAACCTACAGACGTCCGTGGCGTACTTTGAAAACTGGGAACGCATCGGGATTCTGCCAGGAAACGCATTTGAATTGGACCCGGCCGCCACCGGACAATTCGACCTTGTAGCCGCCTGCGAGATTATAGAGCACGTGGCGCATGCGGCAGATCTGCTCAAGCATTTGCGGCGCTTTCTTTGCCCCGGTGGCCGGATTCTGTTGACGACTCCCAACGGGGCCTATTTCAGAAACAAGCTGCCGACTCATTCTGAGATCAAGGATTTCACTGAACTTGAAACCCGGCAATTCAAACCGGACGCTAATGGCCATCTGTTTTTGATCACACCCCGCGAGATGCGCCAACTCGCCCAAGAGGCGGGGTTGGAAGTGGAACGCATGATGCTCTGGGGAACGCCGTTTATCACTGGCGAATCCGGCTTTCGCATGTTGCGGCCAATTCCATTGCCGTACTATCGCCTGGAACTGCTAGCTCAGGGTCTGGGAGAAGCGATCAAAGAACGGCTGTGCAACGCGATGACTGTCGTTCTCCGATAGCGGCTGGGGAACAAGCGCCTGTTCCGTGCGATGAGAGAATCGATATTGGGGCACGGCCCATTGAAAGGGAACAGGCTGGGATTGGCAAAAGCGGATACTTACTTGCGCGCGGCGATAGACCAGGCACGCAAGAGCTTGTCGGAAGGCGGTATTCCGATCGGCGCCGTGCTGGTGCATGACGGCCAGATCATTGGGCGAGGCCACAACTGCCGGGTCCAAAGCGGCAGCGCGATCGATCACGGCGAAATGAACTGTCTGCGCAATGCAGGCCGCTTGCCGGCGAAGATTTATCAAAACAGCGCTATCTATTCGACGCTTTCTCCGTGTCCCATGTGTAGTGGTGCGATTGTGCTGTATAAGATCCCGCGCGTGGTAGTGGGCGAGAATCAGACTTTCCTCGGAGCGGAGGATTATATGCGCAGCCAGGGCATTCAGGTAGACGTGCTGCAGGATCCGGAATGCATTCAGATGATGGCCGATTTCATCAAAGCGAATCCGGCGTTGTGGAACGAGGACATTGGAGTTTGAGGCATGCCGGAAATCCAAACATTGAGTCGAGCATTGTTTCGGGATCTGATCGAGCAGGCGCGCTGCTCGCCCCGGCTTCGCATCAATCACAACTTTCACGCGTCCATGGAAGACAATCCGCATCGCTTTTTGAACATGATGATGAAAGGGACGTATGTTGCTCCGCATCGCCATCTGGATCCCCCGAAGGACGAAGCGTTCCTGGTTTTGGAAGGCCAGGTCGCCTTCTTTGTCTTCGATGACACAGGCCGCGCGGTGCGCACGGAAGTGGTGGGCGGCGATCCCATCGGGATCGACCTTCCTGCCGGTGTTTGGTACACTCTGACGCCGGTATCGGGGCATGCAGTCTGTTACGAAGTAAAACCGGGGCCCTATTCGGCCGCGAATGACAAAGACTTCGCTCCGTGGGCGCCGCGCGAAGGCGATCCGGGAGTGCCGGCATATCTCGAGAGCTTAATGTCGGTACTTAAAAACAAACATGCTTGATGGTGTCCACCAGCGCGTGCAATCCGGCTGAAGCGAATATGCTGGAGCTCTTTTCGAAAACCTTTCCATAGGCGATGCCAGCGATAGTGGCGAGAATCATGTAACGCCAGTTGGGCAGCGGTCCGGGGCCGTTGTCGAGATGCGCGCACCCAAAGATGAACGCGGAGACCAGCAGCGTCGATGTGCTGGCTCCGAATCGCTGCGCGATGCAATTCTGAATCAGGCCGCGGAACAGGATCTCTTCCGGGAGCGCGGTGATGGCCAGGATAATCAGAAACTGCGATCCGATGCGCGTTCCTGACGGATTCGGAGGAAAGTGAAAGGGCGGCAGGAAGCCGATGGTCCGTCCGAGCGCGATGAGAATCGGCGCGCAGGCTGCGAAGCCGATGAACAAGTTGACCAAGTCGCAGCCGGATCGCGGCAAATTGATTTTCATTCCCGTGAGCCGGCGGAACCAAAGAAATATCCAGAGCGCGAGCAAAATGGCGACCCCGTATGCGACGAGATGAAGAGTGCTCTGAGCTGGCTTCGGGATGAATTGATGCCCGACGGAAAATTCGAGAGGGAACCATAGAAGTGCGATAACGAGGAAGTCGAGCCGGGTTGGTGGAGGATGGTGGCGTGCTAGATACGCAACAACCACCGGCAAGAACGTATAGGCCAAAATCAAGGCCGCTAACGGAAAGCTGAAGGCGTTCAGATGGGCCGCGACTGCCAGGAAGACGGCGGACAATACGGCCGGAATCGCAAACAAGAGATCAGGCGCCTAGGATTTCGATATACCGCGCCACCGCTTCAATGCCGCGGAAGAAATTCGGGAGGTGCAGCTTTTCATTGGGCGCGTGCAGATTATCATCGGGCAAGCCGAAACCCATCATCACGCTTGGAATTCCCAGGTATTCGTCAAACGCCGCGACGATTGGAATGGATCCGCCCGAGCGAATGTACACGGTGTCCTTGCCGAATACCTGTTTCATGGCTTCGGCGGCGGCCTGAATGAAACGATTGTCGGGATTCACCAGCGACGGCGGCGCGTTATGGATGGTCTTGTACTCCGCCGTCACGCCTTTGGGACAGGCTGCCGCGACGGCCTTCTTCAACTGCGCCACAGCTTCCTCGGGCTTCTGATCGGCCACCAGGCGCATGCTCACCTTGGCCAGCGCTCGGGCGGGGATTACGGTCTTCGCGCCTTCACCAGTAAAGCCCCCGCGAATACCGTGGACTTCGAGCGTGGGCCGCGCCCACAAGCGCTCGAACAGCGGAATTTCCGGCTCGCCTACCAATTCTTTCACCCCGACTTCTTTTTCCTTGTACTCGGTCTCGTCGAACGGCAGCCGTGCCCACGCGGCCCGTTCCTTGGAGCTCGGCGGCACCACGCGATCGTAGAATCCTGGAATACGAATGTGCCCTTCGCGATCCTTCAGCGTTGACAAGATTTCCGCGATGGCCTGCAGTGGATTGGGCGCAGCCCCGCCGTACACGCCGGAGTGCAGATCGTGATTGGCGCCTTCCACCACCAGCTCGCCATAAATAATGCCGCGCAGACCCACGCAAATGGTCGGCAGTTCCGGCGCGAACATTTCCGTGTCGCAAATCACTGCGGCGTCGCATTTGAGGCGCGCGGGCTTGCTGGCCACGTAGGCCTCGATGTGCTCGCCGCCGACTTCTTCTTCGCCCTCGATCAAAAACTTCACGTTGATCGGCAGCCGGCCATGCTGCTTGAGCAGCCCTTCAACGGCTTTGATCAGGATGTACGTCTGTCCTTTGTCGTCGGCCGATCCGCGCGCGTAGATATTGTTGTTGCGGATGTCGGGCTCAAAGGGTGGCGTCTTCCATTCGTCCAACGGATCGGGCGGCTGCACGTCATAGTGCCCGTAGAACAGCACTGTCGGCTTGCCGGGCGGTGCGCCCAGCCATTCAGCATAAACTAACGGATTGCCCTGACCTTCGATCAACTGCGCCTGTTGCAATCCCGCGCGCTCCAACTCGCCGCGCACAAATTCGGCGGCACGTTGAATGTCCGGCTTGTGCTCCGATAGCGTGCTAATGCTCGGAATGCGCAGGAAGGTCTTCAATCCTTCCAGATAACTGTCGTGGTGCTGTTCGTAATAGTTCATGCTCGTCTCACTTCGCGATGAGCCCGACTTCGCTCACGATAATCCCCAATTGCCGAACGTCTCCACCGGTGGGCGGCAGCGCGTGATCCAGCGAGAAATCAATTCGCACCACATCGCCCTGCAGTTTATCGGCAGGCACGTCGCGGGTATAGGTGTATTGGCCGGACTTGGTGTAGACCTGTGGGTCCAAATTGGCGCCTTGAATGGCAGCCGACAACTGCATCGAATTCACCTTCTGAAGCACGACATCGGGAACGGCCAGCTTCACTACCAATTGTGCGCCCTTCTGATTGGAGTTCAGCGGAGGTGAAAGATCCACGGCGAAATCCTTGCCGGTCCAGCGCCAGGCGTTCTGTTCCACGCCGTAGAAGCCTTTTGCAAACTGGCCTGCCACATTCGGATCGCCCGCAAAAATGGTGCTGAGGGGCGCCTGAGCCTGGCCGGAAGTCCCATGGCGGCGATTGCAACTGGAACTCACCAACAGGAACGGAATGATTAGCAAGGTCAACGAGAGTGATCGCATGGTTTTCGTTATGTGAACTCGATGTGGGTGGGGGGTCAGTCTCCACATTTCTCAATATCTACCAGGCAACTGTAGAATGTGGGGCCGCCGCCGATATCGGTCAGCCGATCGGATGTGAGCGCGTTGATATTGCGATAGTCGGGGGCCAATTTGTTCCAGCGCACCGATGGCGCCAGCACTACGCCCGACCGGACCACGCCATTCACACTCGCCATCAACGTGCAACTTCCGCGATGGTTAAAGACACGGACGCGGTCGCCGTTTTCAATGCCGCGCGCGCGGGCATCTTCGTCGTGCAGGAACAAAGTGGATGTCTGCATTCCTGCGGCGCGATCATTGCCGAAGGTGGAGTTCATACTGTCGTGGCTTTTGGCCGAAACCAATTCCAGAGGAAAGCGGGCGCGCAATTCGGGAGCGCCGAGCCGCGATTCGGTGGGCGGCACATAGTGGAGCGCGTCGGCGCCCAACGCGCACTTGCCGGAAGGAGTTCCGAAACCGCCGTGCGCGAAAGGCAGAAAAGGCTCGGAGTCCGGCGCGACATTCAATCGCACGGAATGCTTGCGTTCCAGCCGATCCAGGGTAATGCCCCGCAAGAAGGGATGATCGGAATCGAGCAGCGTGCGAATCATCTCGTCTTCTGAATCCCGGAAACAAGGGTCGTCGAAACCCATGCGCTCGGCCAGCAGACGGAAGACTTCCACATTCGACTTCGTTTCACCGGGAGCGGGCAGCACCGGCCTGGCAAGCTGCAAGTGATAATGCCCGTACGCGAGATAGAGATCGGTATGTTCGAGGAACGTGGTAGCGGGCAGCAAAATGTCGGCATGATCCGCGCTATCGTTTTGAAACTGCTCCAGCACGACGGTGAAAAGATCGTCGCGCCGCATACCGGCCAGCACCAGGTTCTGATTGGGAGCGATGGACGCGGGATTCGAGTTGTACACGACCATGGCCTTCAGCGGCGGATCGTTCAACTGCGTCAGAGCCTTGCCCAGCTCCGCCATATTGACGATACGCGCCTCGCGGCCGAGCGTCGACCGGCGCTGCAGCTCCGGCATTTCCAGGCCGGCCCTATTGACGTGAAACGCCTGACTGGTGGATAGCTGCAGTCCGCCGCCCACTTCGCGCCACGATCCGATCAACGCGGGCAGAGCCGCAATCGCGCGTGTAGCCGATCCGCCTCGCTCGCTGCGCTGGATGCCGTAGTTGAGCCGGATGGCCGCAGGGCGGGTGGTGGCGTACTCGCGCGCGAGGGAAAGCACGTCTTCGCGCGGAATTCCCGTCAGTTGCTCCACGCGTTCGGGAGGATACTCGTTTGCCAATTGAGCCAGTGCATCAAATCCGTTGGTGTAATTCGCCACGTACGCGGCGTCGTGCAAGTTCTCACCGATGATGACGTGCATCAGTCCCAGGGCCAGGGCCAGATCGCTGCCGGGATAGATGGAAAAATGCTTGTCGGACAGGTGGCCGGTGCGAGTGCGAACGGGATCGATGGTGTAGAATCGCGCACCATTGCGGCGCGCTTCCACGATGAACGGCCACAAATGGACGTTGGTGGCCAGGATGTTGGCTCCCCAGGCGATGATCAGCTTGGAGTGGCGAAACTGCTCGGGTTCCGTGCCATACCTCAGTCCGAGCGTCGCCATCAATCCGGCGCCTCCGGCGGCGGAGCAAATAGTGCGGTCCAGCCGCGAGGCTCCTAAGCGATGGAAGAAGCGCCGATCCATGCCGCCGCCATTCAGAAATCCCATGGTGCCCGCGTAACTGTAAGGCAGGATCGCTTCGGGTCCGTAAACGTCGGAAACCTTCCGCAGCCGCTCGGCAATGGTATCCAATGCTTGGTCCCAGGAAATGCGCTGGAATTTGCCTTCGCCCTTTGCCCCGATGCGCTTCTGCGGGTAGAGCAACCGGTCCGGTGAGTACTCGCGTTCTAAGTACCGCGCCACCTTGCCGCACAGGAATCCGCGGGTCACCGGATGGTCCGGATTTCCGCGCAAATGGCTGCCTTTGGCGTCCTCTACATTGATCAACAAGGAGCAGCAGTCGGGACAATCCAGGGCGCAGACGGAGTGTCGCACTTCCGGCATGTTTCGATTATAGCTTCGCCCGGGATTCTAGCTTGGCGGCGTCGAACTCGTTCATTCGGAAGGCGGGCTCGTGAGGCATTCAGGCTCAGAATATCGCGATGTCGGCGGGTAACGATGCAACGCTCGCGATAAGTGATTGGCTGGGGCCTCAAAATCCGGGAGGAAAGGCGGTGATCGGCCGGCGTGGAAACCGTTGGTTCAGCAGCCGCGTCTCGCATGATACGGCTGGTACCGAAGGCGGTCTTGGAAGCGGATTTTACAATGTGGCGGCCGTTTTTGGCGTTACAATCGATTTGAGGAGTTTTGCCATGCGTCGCCTCGTCCCTGCGCTCTTGTTCGTAAGTGTTTCCCTAGTAGGTGCGGGGGGACTCGCCTTCGGCCAGGGCCACTCGGGCGGATCGTGGTCGCTGGGCGGCTTCGGCAGCGTGGTGTACCCGGGAATGGGACATGCACCCACGGCCACCCCGCCGATCGGCCAATTTCGGAACGGAGGGTATTCGCGAGGCTTCGCGAACCCCGGGGTAGCGGCTCATCCTCAGCACAGCGGCACGGTGATTGTGCCGTATCCGGTTTATTACGGCGGGTACTACGGGAGCGGCTATTATGGCTCCGATCCTTCCGCGGCTGGTTATTCGAACGGCTACGCTCCCGGCTATGCCGATGATGGTTCGCAAGGGGGGCCGGGTCTGCCGTCGATAGTGATCAATCAGAATTTCGTTCCTCCGCAAGCCAATCCTCAGGTGCGCGAGTATACGGGCGACCAGCAGCCGCAAGCTCCCGATCAATCCGGTTTGAAGTTGTACCAGGCGCCGCCTACGCATCCCTATGCGGACGCGGCCGCCGCTCAGCGAGCGTCGTCGGGCGATCAGGCGACGATTTATCTGATTGCGCTTCGCGACCACACCATCGTGCAGGCGCTGGGCTACTGGATGGAAGGCAGCACGCTGCACTACGTGAGCGCCGAGCATACGCTCAATCAGCTCAGTATCGACTTAGTGGATCGCGATCTTTCGCAGAGATTGAATGATGAGCGCGGGCTGGATTTCCGGTTGCCGCAGGCGAGATAGTGCGAAGCCGGACCAGGGGTCCGGCGCGGACGGGGCGTCCGCCCCACCATGCTATGGACGTGGCTCGGTGAGGTTGGTGTAGTTTCTAATAAACTCGGCGTCGCCTTCGAGAAAATCGTAGTCGCCCAGCCGCTCCCGCGACGTCCATAGGATCTGTTCGAAATCCAAATTCTTCGGCTCGCCTGAAAACTCCACCACGCGATAGAACATCAGCATGATGGGCCAGCGACCCTGATATTGGAACTCATAGCGCCCAATCTCGGGGCCTACGCGCGCTCGGATGGCGAGTTCTTCCTGGAGTTCGCGCACAACCGCTGCTTCTGGTGTTTCGTCTGGTTCCACTTTGCCACCCGGAAACTCCCATTTCAGCGGATGCTGTGCCGTCCGCTTGCGTTGCGCGATCAGGATTTGCCCGTCTCGCTCGATCACTGCCGCTACTACGGTGGTCACTGCGTCTCACGTTGCATAATCAGAATGAGCCTCTATTGTACAGCGAAGCCTTCCTGGACCATTTCAAAAATCCGCGCAACGTGGGGGAGCTTTCGCCGCCCGCCGTTACGGTGGAGATTTCGAATCCCGCGTGCGGCGATATCCTGCGTTTGTCCGCGCGCTTTGAAGACGGCCGGGCCGCCGAAGTCCGCTATAAAGTTCGCGGATGCACGGCGTCTATCGCTAGCGGGTCCGCCCTGACGGAATGGATGATTGGGAAGTCGCGCGCGGAATTGGCAGCGCTGAACGCGGCAACCATTGAATCCGCCGTGGGTGGGCTCATCCCGGAATCGAAGCACGCGGCAGTGCTGTGCGTGGATGGACTGAAGGCGCTGTTAAAGGTGAAGTGAGCTTCCGATGTGCCTGGTGGGATGCCGCCTGTTGTTTGCTGTTAGAATCCGGATAGCTACTTCTTTGTTATGCCTGAATTACCATCTACTCTCGGAGCCCTGAAAAGCAGCAAATTTGGCGAGCGGTACCTTGCCTCCGGTACCCCGGGTGAGCGCACCGTCAAAAGCGAACTGCGTGAGAACCTTATCTGTAAGCTGCAGCGCGGGGAGGACCTGTTCCCGGGCATTGTGGGTTTCGAAGATACGGTAGTCCCTCAAATCGTCAACGCCGTGTTGTCGCGGCACAATTTCATCCTCTTGGGCCTACGCGGGCAGGCTAAAACTCGCATCATCCGCATGCTCACGGGTTTGCTGGATGAGCATTTGCCTTACGTGGCCGGCTGCGAGATCCGCGACAATCCGCTGCATCCTATTTGCCGCCGCTGCCGCGATCTAATTGCCGAGCAGGGCGATAAGACTCCTATCGCATGGCTCGACCGGGACCGGCGCTACGTGGAAAAGCTCGCGACGCCGGACGTCACCATCGCCGACATGATCGGCGACATCGATCCCATCAAGGCCGCACGAGGCGGGCACGAGCTGTCCAATGAGATGACGGTGCATTACGGACTGCTGCCGCGCGCCAACCGGGGAATTTTCGCCATCAACGAATTGCCGGATCTGGCGGGCAAGATCCAAGTGGGGTTGTTCAACATCATGCAGGAAGGCGACGTGCAGATCAAAGGCTATCCGGTCCGCCTGCCCCTGGATATTATGCTGGTGTTCACCGCCAACCCGGAGGACTATACCGCGCGCGGCAAAATCATCACACCGCTCAAGGACCGCATCGGCAGCGAGATTCGTACTCACTATCCACTGACGGTGGAGCAAGGCTTGTCGATCACCAAGCAGGAATCGTGGGTGGAACGCGGGTCGCCTATCCGGTTGGAAGTTCCCAACTATATTCGCGAGATCGTGGAGCAATTGGCGTTCCTGGCGCGCGAAGACAAGCGCGTGGACAAGCGTTCCGGCGTCTCGCAGCGGCTGCCTATTTCAGCGCTCGAAAATGTAATTTCGAATGCCGAGCGCAGAGCGCTGAAGGCGGGTGAAGACCTGGCCGTGCCGCGGGTGCTGGATATTTATGCCGCTCTGCCGTCCATCACCGGGAAGCTGGAACTGGAATACGAAGGCGAGCTCAAAGGCGGCGACAACATCGCGCGCGAGTTGATCAAGAGCGCGGTCGGCAAGGTTTACACCAATTACTTCGAAGGCGTGAATGTGGCGCAGATCGTCCAATGGTTTGAGCTGGGCGGGTCGCTGAAGATGGACGATTCGGTGGACTCGGCGAACATCCTGAAGCAACTCGCGAAGATCCAAGGGCTGCTGGAAAAGACCGGGGCTTTGGGCCTGGGGGCGAGCGAGCCGGATGCGGTGCGGGCGTCGGCGGCTGAGTTTATTTTGGAAGGGCTGTACGCGCATCGCCGCATCAGCCGCAATGAGGAAGTAGGATTCACGGCGGGCGAGCGCAAGCGCGAAGCACCCGAGGGGAACGAGGGCCGGCGGCCGCCCCGGAAGCAGTTTAACTAAGGAAGCAGGCAGTTCATGAAGTGGATTCACTACACTCGTTTCACCGGCGATGATTTCGGACTCAGCTCGGAAGACCTTCTGAAAGCGCTGTCCGATTTCTTCCTTGAAAGCGGCTTCCAGAACCAATACATGGGCTTCAGCGAGTGGAACCAGCACACGCTGGAAGACCTGAAGAACGCGCTGCAGCGCGCGCTTGAACAGGGCGACACCTTCGATCCCGATCAGGCCCAGCGCATCCAGCAGGCGCTTGAAAACATGTCGCCCGAGCAGATGGACGATCTGATGAATCGGCTGGTCCAGAAGCTGGTGGATGACGGCTACATCAACACCGATCAGCAGCAGGCCAATGAAAGCGGCCCAGGTGGGACGGGCAATGCCGATCGCAAGGTGGATGTTCAGATCACGGATAAATCCATCGATTTCCTGGGATTCAAGACGCTCAAGGATCTGCTTGGCTCGCTCGGGAAATCGAGCTTTGGCGCGCACGATACGCGCGACCTGGCGACGGGGGTTGAAACCAGCGGGGCCGCGAAGCCATACGAATTCGGCGACACGCTGAACCTGGATATCAGCCAGACGTTGTTTTCGGCCATTCAGCGCGAAGGGCTGAAAGTTCCGCTCAACTTGGAATACTCCGATTTGCACGTGCATCAGTCCGAGTATCAAAGCTCCTGCGCTACAGTGCTGATGCTGGATTGCAGCCACAGCATGATTCTTTATGGCGAGGATCGCTTCACGCCGGCCAAGAAGGTGGCGCTCGCTCTCGCGCATTTGATCCGCACGCAATATCCGGGCGACAGTCTGCGCTGCGTGCTGTTCCACGATTCGGCCGAAGAGCTGCGGCTGGCGGATCTGGCGCGAGTGCAAGTGGGACCTTATTACACCAACACGCGCGATGGCCTGATCCTGGCGCAACGGCTGCTGAACCAGGAAAAGAAGGACATGAAGCAGATCATCATGATCACCGATGGCAAGCCGTCGGCACTAACGCTCGAGGACGGGCGCATGTACCGCAACGCGTTCGGGCTGGATCCGCTGGTGATCAGCCGCACGCTGGAAGAAGTGGGGCGCTGCAAGAAGCAGGGCATCCTGATCAATACGTTTATGCTCGCCAGCGATTTCGGGCTGGTGAACTTTGTCCAGAAGGTGACGGAGCTTTGCCGGGGCAAGGCGTATTTCACGACGCCCTATAATCTGGGGCAGTATTTGCTCATGGATTATATGAATCGCAAGACTCGCACCATTCACTAGGCGTCGAGAAGCATCTGTAGGCCTCCGCGCAATTCTTCTGCTGGCGTATTGTACGGCACGCCAAGCGTTTCTGCGGCTGCCATTTCGTCCCCTGGCATCCACTCGTCTGCGCTTAGTCTCTCGACGAGCATCCTGATTCCTTGCGGATCCTTGCGTTGAGCGAGCCCCCAAACGGCTTCATTGCGCGCCATTTCATAACTATCGTTGAGCCGCTTTCGCAACGCGTCACGTATCTCGGGCGAGTCCACCTGGCATTGCGTGCCTAGCGCAAATGTCGCCCAGTCGCGCACGTTGTCATCTAAGTCGTCCATTAGCTCGATGATCGTTGCGATTGCGTCGGCACGTTCACTTCCGTTCAGCCCATTAGCCACCGCCCAGCGTATGTCCGGATCGAGACTTTTCCGCAGTGAAATTAGAGCGGAGATGGCCTTGTCGCCTCCGAGATGTGCGAGCGCCCAAGCTGCCGCATCGACTACTGTTGGGTCTTCGTCGCACAGATGCTCAATCGCAATAGCAACACTCTCTTCCACGTGCGGCCTCTGAGATTGCGGTTTGCCGGCCCCAAGTTGAGCGAGCACATTGAGGCCGCGACCCCGTTCCACTGGCACCGCGGATCTGCAATAGATAACCGCCAAATGGAAAACGTCCTCGGTGCCCCGTAAACGGAGCACATGCACCGCATCCCACGCGGTCTCATCCTCCCAATCGCCCTCAAGAGTGGCATGGAATAACTCCTCAGTCGTCTTGTTCTCGAGGTTTTTTTGTTGGTCTGATGTCATCTCGCAGGAAATCACTTCGGCTTGGTGGTCTCAAAACGAATCTTCTGCAGCATCGCCGCGTCGGTGGGCAGCTCTTTTGTACCCGCTGGAAACCCGTTGGAGGTGAGCAGAAACGCGAGAATATCCGCGTTCTGTTCGCGGCTCAATTGCCCCGGCTTATCGGCCGGCATGGAGGTTTGCATCTTCTCGAACAGGTCGTCGACCGTTTGTCCGCTCCAATCGCCTTTGAAATCGGGGCCCGACAGGGGCGGGGCGGTTCCGCTGCCATCCAGGGCGACGCCGTGACAGGATGCGCACGCCTTGTTGTAAACCTCTTTCCCGCGATTCGCTTGATCCGGAGTATAGATGCCGTCCCAAACGGAGCCGGATTGTTGAGCGCAGAGGATGGTTGCTCCAAGGAAGAGCAGGCTGATCGCAACTCTCATTCCGCCTACCATTTTACGCGGATTGGCGTTCTTGACAGATGCATCTTCTATGCAATACAGTGTCGTTGATATAAGACACCGATTCGACACTGAGAGATTCCTTCGGCGCAGCCGTCTATGGGAGAATGTTCTCGATGAAACGTTTGCAAAACTTCGCGCTTGGATTGTTTGTTGCGGGATGTATAATGCCCCTCCTGGTATACGCAGCGGCGCCGGCCTGCGATCCCGATAACGGCGGAATTACGCTGCCGCCGGGATTTTGTGCGGTGGTCGCCGCGGATGGCCTAGGCCCGGCGCGGCATATCGTGGTGGCGCCCAACGGTGACGTTTACGTCGCGCTCCAAAGTGGAAGGAACGGCGGGGGAGGCGTGGTTGCGCTGCGCGACACCAAGGGTGACGGCCACTTCGACATGAAGGAAACTTTTGGCGAAGGCAGCAGCACCGGCATCGGACTGCGGAACGGCTACCTCTATGTGGCGAAGATGCAGTCTGTCGAGCGGTACAAAATGACGCCGGGCCAATTGAAGCCGGCGGGGCCACCCGAGGTGGTGGTGATGGGATTGCCGGGCGAGCGACAGCATGGCGACAAGGGGCTGACCTTCGACGGCAAAGGCTCACTGTACGTCAATGTGGGCGCGCCCTCCAACGCCTGTCAGACCAAGGACCGGACCGCGAAGTCTCCGGGCCAGGACCCGTGCCCGATTCTCGAAAAGCACGGCGGGATCTGGAAGTTCGATGAGAACAAGCTAGGGCAGACGCAGGAAGATGGCGTGCGCTTTGCGACCGGCTTGCGCCAGATGCCGGCCATCACATGGCACGATGGCGCGCTGTACATAGCGATGAACAATCGCGATCAGTTGGATATCCTCTGGCCGGGGCAGTTCACCGCCCAGGAAAACGCCGAGCGTCCGGCCGAACCTCTTTACCGCGCCGAGCAAGGGTCGAACTTCGGCTGGCCTTTCTGTTTCTATGACTACGGCCAGAAGAAGTTTTTGACGAATCCGGAATACGGAGGAGACGGCAAGAGTTCGGACCGTTGCGGCTCATTCACCCCTCCCGTGGCTGCTTTCCCGGCGCATTGGGCGCCCGTGGATATCATGTTTTATTCCGGCAAGGAATTTCCGAAGAAATACCAGGGCGGAGCGTTCATCGCGTTCCATGGTTCCTGGAATCGCGCGCCGATGCCACAGGATGGCTACAACGTGACGTTTCAACCATTCTCAAAAGGGAAGCCGTCGGGCGACTTCGAAATATTCGCGAGCGGATTTGCGGGTAAAACACCTCTGATGAACCCGGCCGATGCCACCGCGCGCGCCGATGGAGTGGCACAAGCGCCCGATGGGTCGCTGTACATTGGCGATAGCCAGAAGGGCCGTATCTGGCATGTTTATTATCGCGGGAAGTAGCGCTTCACCAGCCAAAATTGCTGACCACAAAATAAACCACGGGTAGCGCGAACAGGCTGCTATCCACGCGGTCCAGCCAGCCACCGTGGCCCGGCAACAGCGTACCACTGTCCTTCACGCCTGCGCCGCGCTTGAGGGCCGATTCACACAGGTCGCCGAGTTGTCCTGCGATGTTCGCAACCACCGTCAGACCGAGCGCTTCCAAGAGTGGTACGGCGGGCAGCAGCGATCGGAAGTAAAATCCGCCATAGATCACTGAGGCGACGGTTGACGCGATGGCGCCCTCCCAGGATTTGGCCGGACTCACGTTCGGCGCGAGTTTGTGCCGCCCGATCATGCGGCCCACGTAAAGAGCGGCGATGTCGCCCGACCAGTTGAGCGACAACGCAAAGAAGAGCCAATACGGATTGATGGCGCGCAAATCGACGGCGCATCGCAGCGAGCCGAAAACATACACCACGCCGAGCAGCAGCGCCGCGGCATCCGGCAAGGTTTGCGCCATCTGGCGCGACCGCAGTGCGAGCGACATCGCCATGATGGCGATCAGTACAATAAACGCGCGGTCTCTGCCCGGCAGCAACAACAAGAGCAGCCCGGCCACGTGCCCGAACAGACCCGGCTTCCCGATTCCATGCAGTGCGGCGAGCTCGGTATATTCGCGAAAACAGAGCACCGCCACGATCGCGACTGTAGCGAGGAATGCCCATTGCGGCGCCCACAGCACGATGTAGCAGAAGAACGGAATGAGCAGCAGCGCCGTGACGACGCGCTTCATCGCGCGAGCGAGCCGGCTACTTCCACCCACTCGTCACTATTGGTGGCGCGGTTGGCAGCGGGCCTGGCGGAGGGACCCAGACCGCCGAACCGCCGGTCGCGTTTTTGGTAGTCCACGATGGCGTGCAGCAGGTCGGCGCGCCGGAAGTCCGGCCACAAAGTTTCTGTCACATACAGCTCGGCGTAAGCGATCTGCCAGAGCAGAAAGTTGCTGATGCGCATTTCACCCGAGGTGCGGATCAACAGATCGGGATCTGGAAGGCCTGCCGTATAGAGCCGGGATGCGATGGCTTGCTCATCAATGCGCAAATCTTCCAGCCGTCCCTGCACGCGCGCGTCTTCCAAGATCGCGTTGAGCGCGTCCACCAGTTCGGCCCGTCCGCTATAGTTGATGGCGACGTTCAACCGCATGCCGTTATTGCCGGCCGTGGCCTCGATCGCGGTTTCCAGTTCCTGGCGGACGCGGGGCGGAAGCTGATCCAAGCGGCCCATGCAAGTGAATCGAATCCCGTTGCGCGTCAGATCCGGAAGCTCGCGGCTGAGATACAGGCGCAGCAAGCGCCACAGCATGTCGACTTCAGTGCGGGGCCGCTTCCAATTTTCCGCCGAGAATGCGTACAGCGTCAGCGCCTGGATGCAGAGGCGCGTACACGTCTCCACGGTGTTGCGAACAGGGTCCATACCAGCCTTGTGCCCCGCCACGCGCGGCAGGTTGCGACGCCTAGCCCAGCGTCCATTGCCGTCCATGATGATCGCGATGTGGGCTGGCAAGCGGCTCGGATCAATCGAGTTGGCGAGAATCCAATCCTTACTGCCGGGCTTGAGGACCTCGAACAGATCTTTCATTGACTGCATCGAGCTAAATTGCTATGGTACACCGGATTGGCGCGAGAAGCTGCCAGTTCGGCTACTGAATGGGAATGGTGGCTCCGGACTGGGTTTGCTCGCCGCCGATCGCGATAGTCACCGGAACGTCGCCGCTCGGGGCGCCAGTTGGAATTCGCACATTGAATTGATAGAGTCCGCTGATGGAACCTGGCGAAAGTCCGGCGTAGAGAACGTCCGAGGGTGCCAGCGTGGTGGTTCCAATCGCGACAGTGACCTGATTCGCCAGCGTTGCCATTCCCGTTGCGAGTTGTCCCGCCGGAACCAAAGGACTGGTGTCGCCGAAGCCGGTGCCAAAAAGCGAAACGATATCGCCTGGACTGGCGGACGATGCTCCCGCTACCACGCTGGGGTCGGCGACAAGCGTACCGGTTCCCGCTTGTTCGGCTGCGATGCTGGTGGAGTTGGGGAACACGAAGAAGGCTGGTGCGAACGTTTGTAGCGAATTGAGCGTTGCGACGGCGCTGCTAACACCGGTTCCAACTTCAGGATTGATGAGAACGGTGAGCGTTACCGGACCCGTTCCTGAGAATTCGGGCATCTGCGCATTAATCTGGCCGGGGCTCACGTATGAAATTGGCAGTTGGACCGGCTGAGGCAGCCCCGGCCCAGTAACTTCAACAGCGGCGCAACCTAATTCCGTGGGATAAGCTCCGTTTACATAGTCGCCCAAGCCAGCGGTCCTTTGACGCCCCGAGGTCTGGAAACCCGTTCCGAAGATAGAGACCATCGCCCCAGATGAAAACCCCGGTTGGAAGGAGGCCCCGTTCAGCACTTTTTGAAATACCGGCTTTACCACCAAGTCGCAGCCTCCGGCGTTCCTCAGGGTCTGGGTGTAGGTGTAGACGTAGTCCCCGGTGGGCAGGCCATCTCCATTCGCGGCCACGGCGGACACATAGAGCTGTAGCCTTCCGATCTCCTGCGAAGGCGGCATCCACGCGACATCAAACTCGTAAGCTGCGCCGTTGGCGCCACGGGGCGCGTTCAAGTGTTCGGCAAACTGCCGGGCGATGTTGCTGCTGCAAGGCGCCTGGGATCCGTACTGCGTGCCGTCGTCGCACACCACTTGTACCGGCTTTGTTGGATCCGGCACAGTAAATGTCCCCGACGATAACGTCTCATCGCTCTGTTCGCGAATCGTGATTTGGAAGCCCCAACGGGACGCATTAGCGTTCTGCACTACGATGCGGATCAACTGCTGGACGCTCGGGACATAATCGGTTGCCGTCACCTGGAGCGACCCGGACAGATCGTTGATGGGATTTCCCGTATGGCAGGTGCTGCAGTTCTGGCCGCCGTGATCGGTCGGGGCGCCAGTGTAGCCAAGGCTCGGTGTTACGCTTTCGGCGAAAATCGCGGGTGTCAGGAGCGCGAGCAGTGCGAAAGATGCGAGGCGAGTCATCGAAAATAAGACTGCGGAATGTGCGAAAAGTTACGTCAGCTTATTACCTTACAGCGCTAAGCCCACTTACTGTTCGGCTAAGCCCCCTAATGCCTTCTTAGTCATCGTGCTGAGCGGGAACGCCCCTAACCCGCTCTTGGCCAACCATCTAAAGCCATTTGGATGAGATTGGACCGATGCTCGATAAACCTGTACTAAGTAAGTGGTGTTGACGATGGTATGGCGAAATCCGGCGGCCTGGCCCCGCGTTTTCGCGTCAGGTACTTGTTCGCGTTCCGGAAGCTCCCAGAATCCGGCCAGCCGCGGGCTATCGGACGAACGTTGCCACAGCAGGATCTTGTCGCCCTTTTCGATCAGCAGTAAGTGCTTCTCCCGCTGGACGGCGCTCGAACGTCCGCCGGTCAGTGGCAGCTGATTTTCTATTCCCTGCTGGCGCGCTTGGCAGTGCAGGCGGACGGGGCAATCCGGGCACAAGGGCTGCTTCGGCACGCAGACGGTAGCGCCCAGCTCCATGAGAGCTTGATTGAATTCGCCCGGCCGTCTTCGATCCAGCAAAGCCCCGGCGACCTCCCGCAGGCGCGCTCGCACAACCTGCGATTTAATGTCACCGCGCTCGGCCACCATGCGACTCAGTACCCGCAGAACATTTCCATCCAGCACCGCGTGCGGCTTCCCGAATGCAATGCTGGCCACTGCGGCCGCGGTGTAATCGCCGACGCCGGGCAACTCGAGCAGCGCGGCGTAGTCGCGTGGAAAGTGCGGCAACTCGACAATAGCGCGTGCGGCCTTCTGTAGATTCCGCGCGCGAGTGTAGTATCCCAATCCGGCCCAAGCCGCGAGGAGCGCTTGTTCGGGCGCCGATGCCAGCGCGGGAGCATCCGGGAACAAAGTGAGGAAGCGCTCATAATAGGGAACCACCGCCGCTACGCGAGTCTGTTGCAGCATGATCTCGGAGATCCATATCCGATAAGGATCCGCGGTGCGCCGCCAGGGCAAATCACGCTGGTGCTTCCGATACCATTTCAGCAAGCCGCGGCGAATCGCAGATATATCGAGCAGCATCTTCGCTTGGTCCACCATCTGGGAACGAGTATACTGTCACCAGATTCCGTGAGCGGCCGTATCATTCGCAGATTCCTTTGGAGTGGCTTTGCATTGCTAGCGGCTTCGCTGCTGGGCATGGATCTGTACGTGGCGCGGCATAGCGCCGAGCTATGGCGTCCGCTGCTGGGAGTCACCTTGGCTGTGTTGGTGCTGGCGGGCCTGCTGGCGTTCCTCTTCATACGATCGTTCTCTCATCGTGTGTTTCAGATCCGCGCCTACGCCGAACGTTTGCTGGATCCGCCGGTTTTCGAACAATCGCTCCCGTCCGGCGACGACGACCTGGGTCTGCTGGCGAGATCGCTCCAGCGCACCGCGCCCCGCATTCGCGAACTGATCGAAAGTCTGAAGCTGGAAAGCGCGCGTCGCGAAGCGATCCTGGCCAGCATGGTGGAAGGCGTGCTCGCCGTGGATAAGGATTTGCGCGTCACCTTCTGCAACCATTCCTTTGCGCGCACCGTGGACGCCCGTCTGCCGGTGGATCCCGGCATACCGCTGCTGGAGCTGGTGCGAGATCCCGGGCTGCGCGAGATCATGACCACGGTGATCTCCACCGGCGAGCGTGTGGAACAACGCTTGACTCTGCCTGGAGCCGGGGCGCGTTCCTTCGAAGTACTGGCCGGTCCCTTGGGATCGCCCGCTACGCGCGGGGCGCTCGCTATTTTGCACGATGTCACCCAACTGGAGCGACTGGAGCGGGTCCGCCGGGATTTCGTGGCCAATGTATCGCATGAATTGAGAACGCCGCTGGCCGCCATCCGCGGCTACGCCGAAACATTGCTCGACGGCGCATTGGAAGACTTGGAGAACAACCGGCGCTTTGTCGAAGTGATCCTGGCCCAGGCTACCAGGCTCAGCAATATTGCCTCCGATCTGCTCTCGCTTTCCGAGCTTGAATCCACGGCTCTCACCGCTCAGCCCCAGCCGGTTTCCATCCGGTCCGCGATCGAGTCCGCTCTGCGCACCGTGGAATCCGCCGCGCGTGTTCAAGGCGTGCGTCTGGTGTGCGAAAAGCTGGACGATCTGAAAGTTGTCGGGTACGAGTTGCGCCTGGAGCAGGTTTTCGTCAATCTGCTGGACAACGCCGTGAAGTTCAATCGTCCGAACGGCGAAGTGCAGGTGGAGATGCGACGCAATAACGGCAAGGTGCGCATCCTGATCGGCGATACCGGCATCGGAATTCCGTCCGAAGATCTGCCGCGCATCTTCGAGCGTTTCTATCGCGCCGACAAGGCGCGATCGCGCGCCATGGGGGGGACGGGCCTGGGCCTGTCGATCGTCAAACACGCCGTGGAACAGATGGGTGGAACCATCCAAGTCCATAGCCGGTTGGGTGAAGGCTCCGAATTCACCATCGAACTTCCCACCGCCTAACCTGCTTCGTGAGCCCCTCCGACCGTAACGCGATATTAACGCAATTGTCATTTATCGCTAACGCGGTGCAGCTATTCTCCCTTAGGCGGCCACAAATACAGGACCGTCCGCTTTGGAACAAAATCTTGAAAAAACCCAACTTGGGATGGAGAAGATGAAAGCTAAAACGCTAGGAACTGCAATTCTGTGCTCGGCGATTCTGTTAGGCAACTCGCTGCTGGGACAAGTATCCGCGCCGGTTGCCCCCTCGACAGACAACGATGTTGCAACATTGAAGGCGCAACTGGCCGAGCAGCAGAAGCAAATCGATGCTCTCAAGTCGGCCATGGAAGAACAGAAGAAGCTGATAGAAAAGGCCGCCAGCAGCGTGCCGGCGCGGGACAGCCAAGATAGTTTTGCGCTGCCACGAAATAAGGCGCTCGGGGAGGTGGCGAGTACCACGCCGATCCTTCCGTCGATTGCGCCCGTTGCGCCCGTGGTTGCCCCCGCGGTGAATCGTGGGCAGGCGCCAGCCGGCGGCGGCAACCCGTGCGAAGCCGGTCTCGACGCGAATTCCGTGCCGCCTTATTTGCGGTTGGGCAGCGTCTGCATCATCCCCATCGGCTTCATGGACGCAACGTTCGTGTGGCGTGACAAGAACGCGGCCTCGGGTATCGGAAGCAATTTCGGCAGCGTTCCGTACAACAACACGGTCAACGGAAAGATCTCCGAAGACCGCTTCAGCATTCAGAACAGCCGGCTCGGGTTCCGCGCGGATGGAGACTGGAAGGGCACCCACTTCATCGGCTATAACGAGTTCGATTTCCTGGGCTCCAGCGCTTCCAACGCCCTCACGGTCACCAACGGCGCGGTCGTTCCCCGCATCCGCCTTTATTGGGTGGACGCCAGAAGGGGCGGCTGGGAATTTCTGGCTGGACAAAGCTGGAGCATGTTGACGCCGAATCGCAGAGGAATTTCTCCGCTCCCGGGCGACATCTTCTACTCGCAAGTCATGGACGTAAACTACATGGCGGGCTTGACTTGGAGCCGGCAGCCCGGCGTCCGCGTACTCTACCATTTCGGTAACACGGCAACGTGGGGTTTCTCTGCCGAGAATCCCGATCAGTACATCGGCGGTTCCGGCGGTGGCTCGTCAACCGTCCTGCCGGCCGCGTACACCAGCCTTTCCGGGACTCAGTTGGATGCGGCCAACATCTATAACGGCGTGCCCCAGTTGACGCCCGATTTCATCTCTAAGTTTGCCTGGGATCCCACGTCGCGCTTCCACGCCGAAGTTGGGGGCGTGTTAAGCACCTTCAAGATTCTCAATAACCCGAGCAATTTGACCAGTGCTCATTACAGCACCACGGCCGGCGGCGGCGTCCTCTTTAGCATGAACGGTGAAATCTTCAAGGGTTTCCGCCTCATCACCACCAACTTCTGGGGCGACGGCGAGGGACGTTACCTCTTCGGCCAAGCGCCGGATTTAGTTGTGGGGGCGACCGGAAACATAAGCCTGATGCATTCCGGCGGTACCGTGAATGGTTTCGAAGCGAGAACGGGTAAATTCCTATGGTTTGGCTATTACGGCGGTATCTACATTCCTAAGAACGTCCAGATCGATACCAACGGAAAGCCCGTCGGCTACGGATATGTCGGCTCTTCGAACAGCCAGAACAAGGCCATTCAGGAAGTGACGTTCGGATTCAACGAGACCGTTTGGGGCAGCCCGCGCTATGGCGCGATCAATTTGATCGGCCAGTACGAGTATCTTACGCGTAACCCGTGGTACATTGCGCCTAACAGCCCGGACCAAACGCACGACAGCACGATCTACTTCGACATCCGGTATACGCTGCCCGGTAGCATACCGAGCTTCTAGAGCTTCAGTGAAGCGGAGAGAAGGATTCGATTTATGAAGAAACAGATGCTTTGGATAGCAGTATTGGCCGCGGCCGCCTCGGTGGCCGCCTCAGCCGAGACCATCAATGCGGCGGGGGCAACTTTCCCCGCCCCCATCTATCAAAAATGGTTTGAGGAATTCCACAAGGCGCACCCCGATATCCAGATCAATTACCAATCCATCGGCTCCGGTGGCGGAATCCGCCAGCTGGTGGAAGGTACGGTGGACTTCGGCGCCTCCGACATGCCCATGACCGACGAGCAACTGTCGAAGGTCACCAAATACAAAGTGCTCCATTTTCCAACCGTGCTCGGCGGTCTCGTTCCCACCTATAACGTGCGGGGCGTGGCCATGGGAATGAACTTCTCTGGCGCGACTCTGGCTGGTATCTATCTCGGTACTATCAAGAAGTGGAACGATCCGGCGCTGGTGAAGGACAACCCCGGTGTGAAACTACCCAACGATGACATCACCGTGGTTCATCGCTCGGACGGCAGTGGCACAACCTTCGTCTGGACCGACTATCTCTCCAAGGTCAGCCCAGAGTGGAAATCGAAAGTGGGCGCCAACACGTCCGTAAATTGGCCAGTCGGGTTGGGCGGCAAAGGCAATGAAGGAGTGGCCGGATTAGTGAAGCAGACGCCGAGTTCTATCGGCTACGTCGAGTTAATCTACGCCGTCCAGACCAAAATGGAATACGGCTCTGTCAAGAATCTTGCGGGCGCGTTCGTTAAGGCGGACTTCAACTCGGTTACCGAGGCTGCCGCGGGCGCTGCTAAAGAGATGCCAGCCGACTTCCGCGTCTCCATCACCAACGCTCCCGGCAAGACCGCCTATCCCATTTCCAGCTTCACCTGGCTGCTGATCCCGGATAAGATCGCCGACGCGACCAAGAAAAAATCGATCACGGACTTCTTGCAATGGATGATGACCGCCGGCCAAGCGGATGCCCAAGGGCTTAGTTACGCGTCGCTCCCCAAACCGGTGATTGCTAAGGAGCAAAAGCAGATCGCTCTGATAAAGTAAGAAGTCCGGAATGGGAACATCCGTAATCACCGCGCCTCCGCAATTACGTCCACGGAAGCTTGTCAAATTTTGGCGTGACGGGGATCAGATCACCCACCTCGTCACGTTCCTCTTTGCGGCCAGCGTATTTCTGGTTACCGTCTTCCTGGTATATGAGCTGTGGATCCATTCGGGCCCCTCTCGGGCCAAGTTCGGCTTCAGTTTCCTGACCGGAAAAGTCTGGGATCCGGTGGCCGAACAGTTCGGCGCCTTGCCCTTCATCTACGGGACGGTGCTGACGTCGTTCATAGCGCTCCTGATTTCCGTTCCGTTGGGAGTGGGCGCCGCGATCTTTCTTGCAGAACTGGCGCCGCCGCAGCTCTCCAACGCCTGTACGTTCCTGGTGGAGCTGCTGGCCGCAGTCCCGAGCGTGATTCTCGGCCTGTTGGCGATCTTTACGCTGGTTCCGCTCATGCGACAATACGTCGAGCCGTTCCTGAAGGATACGCTGGGCTTTCTGCCCTGGTTCCAGGGCCCAGCCTATGGAGTCGGCTATCTCACTGCGGGCGTGGCCTTGGCTACCATGACGTTTCCCTTTGTTATTTCGATCTCCCGGGAAGCCCTGCTGGCCGTTCCGCGCGAACAACGCGAGGCGGCGCTCGCGCTGGGAGCAACTAAGTGGGAGTCCACTTGGCAGGTCGTCGTACCCTTCGCCAGGCTGGGCATTATCGGTTCCATTTTCCTGGCGTTGGCCCGTGCATTGGGAGAAACCATGGCCGTCACCATGGTTATCGGCAACGACACCGGTATCCATACTTCTCTGCTTTCGCCTGGCTACACGATTGCCGCCATTATCGCCAATGAGTTTACCGAAGCCACCGGCGATATTTATCTCAGCTCCCTGGTGGAGCTTGGATTGGTTCTATTCGCGCTCACCATGGTCCTCAACGCTGCTGCCCAATTGTTGATTATCGCGACCACCAGGAAAGGATCCAGGCAGGACTAATGGATCGGTTGAAGCGGCGTAACATTCTGAACAACATCATGCTGACCCTCACGGGTATTTGCACCGTGCTGACATCGTCCGTGCTGTTCCTGGTCCTGGGTTTTCTCGCCTTCAATGGCTGGCGATCGCTGAATTGGGACTTCTTCACCAAGTTGCCGTTGTCTGCGGGCGAAACTGGCGGAGGCATGGCGAATGCCATCGTGGGCAGTGGCGTATTGATCCTAATCGCGGCTGTGATTGGCATTCCAGTGGGCTTCCTGGGTGGCGTCTACCTGGCTGAGTTCGGCGGCAAAACATTTGCAATGTTGGTGCGTTACACTGCCGACCTGCTGAACGGTGTGCCCTCCATCGTCATAGGAATCTTCGCTTGGACCGTCATCGTGGTACCGATGCACCACTTCTCCGCTTGGGCCGGCGGCTTCGCTTTGAGTCTGATGATGATCCCGATTGGGCTGCGCGCCACCGAGCAATTCCTGCGTGGCGTTCCAAATTCACTGCGGGAAGGTTCGCTGGCGCTGGGAGCGAGCAAGACCCGGACCATCATCTCGGTAATCGTGCCCGCTGCCAGACAGGGCATCCTGACGGGCATGATCCTGGGCGTAGCACGCATCGCGGGAGAAACCGCGCCACTATTGTTTACGAGTTTCAACAATCAGTTTTGGGCGGCTAAACTGGGCGAACCGACGGCCTCGCTGCCTGTCATGATTTACACCCACGCGATCTCGCCGTACGACGACTGGCATCGCCAAGCCTGGGCTGCGGGCTTGGTATTGCTGGTTCTGGTCTTGATCGCTAACATCGCCTCTCGCTGGGTACTGTCTCGCGGAACATCCACGCAAAGGGGGTAGTAACCTAGGAATATGGCTGCCACGCCGGAATCTGCAAAAATGAGTGACATCACCGCTCCGCCATCTGTGCCCTCCGGCGTACAGCCTGAGGTAGCCGCAAGGCCCAAACTGCAGGCCACGGGTCTGAATTTCTTTTACGGCGACTTCCACGCTTTGCACAATATCTGCGTGGAGGTTCCCGAGAAGCGAATCACTGCGCTCATTGGCCCCTCCGGTTGTGGGAAATCCACCTTCCTGCGCACGCTGAACCGGATCAGCGAGACCGTCAAGAATGCACGCTATGAAGGGCAGGTTTTGCTGGACGGCCAGGATGTCCTGGAACTGGACGTTACCAAGCTTCGCCGGCGCGTGGGCATGGTCTTTCAACGTCCCAACCCGTTCCCCAAATCGATCTATGAAAACATCGCCTATGGCGTGAAAGTGAATGGGCTGAAGGCGGGACGGTCGCTCAACGATATCGTCGAGCATAGCCTGAAGCGGGCCGCGCTGTGGGACGAGGTAAAAGACAAGCTGCATCAATCCGCCTACAGCTTGTCGGGTGGCCAGCAGCAACGGCTCTGCATTGCGCGTGCTTTAGCGGTGGATCCCGAGGTTTTGCTGCTGGACGAACCTTGTTCGGCTCTCGATCCGATCGCCACCTCCAAGATCGAGGATTTGCTGTTCACCCTCAAAGATCAGTGCACCCAGGTGATTGTCACGCATAACATGCAGCAAGCCGCGCGCGTGGCGGAGTTCACCGGGTTTTTTCTGTTGGGTAACCTGATCGAATTCGACAAGACCGAGATCATCTTCAAGCGTCCGTCGAAAAGAGAAACCGAAGATTACATCACAGGACGGTTCGGCTAATCCCTATGATCCATTTCAGAGAAGAACTCGACGAAATGCAGAGCCGCCTGCTGGAGATGGCGGGCTTGGTGGAGTCGGCGATCCATCAAAGTGTCGACGCGCTGGTGCACCGCGATGAACAGTCCGCCAAAGAGGTTTTGTGGAAAGAGGCGCTCATCAATCAGAAGGATATCGAGATTGATGAGTACGCGACGCGCCTGCTCGCGCTCTATCAGCCCATGGCCCGCGACATGCGATTCCTCACCGCCGTCATCAAAATCAATGGCGATCTGGAGCGCATGGGAGATCTGGCGGTGAACATCACGCAGCGCGCTCTTTCGTTGATGCGCGATCCACCGGTGAAGCCGCTGATCGATATTCCGCAAATGGCCAGCCTGGCCGAAGACATGGTGCGCAAAAGCCTGGATGCGCTGGTGAAGCGCGATGAAGATCTGGCGCGTGGCGTCCTGCAGTCGGATGATGAGGTGGATCGGCTGCGCGATGCAGTGTACAAGGAACTGGTGGCGTTCATGCAGGAACAGAGCACTACCATCCCGCGCGCCGTGGACCTGATGTTCATCGCCCATAACCTGGAGCGCATCGCCGACCACGCCACCAATATCGCCGAGGACGTTTTGTTCCTGGTGAAAGGGATCGACGTGCGGCATCATGCCGAAGTGCGTGAACAGACCCTTTACACCAAGTAGCTGAATGGCGCGCGGGAGCAAGCGGGGTTTCGGCACAGCCCGGGGCCCGTACAATAGTTGGATTGGAACCGGTCTCGCACTACTACTACTCCGATCGCCTGAAGCTGCAGTTCTGGGACTGGGGTCAAGGCGCCGACGACGGCGGTGACGGCGCTCACCTGCCGACGCTGCTGCTGGTGCATGGCGGCTTGGATCACGCACGTAACTGGGACTGGGTGGCGCGCTCGCTCCGCGATCAGTTTCACGTTTACGCCATGGACCTACGCGGACACGGCAACAGCGGCTGGGCGCCCGGAGCGCTCTATAGCCTAGCGGAGCATGTCTTCGATGTTTCCACTCTGGTGGACGTCCTCGGCGGCGGACCCATTCATTTGATTGGGCATTCCCTGGGCGGTATCCTCACGTTGCTCTACTCCGGCCTCTATCCGGATCGCGTGCGAAGGGTCATTGCTATCGAGGGATTGGGACTTCCCGCATCGCACCGTATTCATAAGCCCGCGCCGGATCGTATGCGCGCCTGGATGGAGAGCGTGCGCCAGACCGATAAACTCGAGCCGCGCAGCTACCCCAACCTGGAAGCCGCGGTGGATCGAATGAAGGAAGCTAATCCGCATTTGTCCGACGAAGTGGCGCGTCATCTCACGCTGCATGGTACGAACTGGAACGCCGACGGGTCCTTAAGCTGGAAATTCGACAACTATGTGCGCTGCCTTCCGCCCTACGGTCACGACATCGACGAGCAGCGCGCCATCTATTCGGAAATCACTTGTCCCGTCCTGCTGGTTTGGGGCCGTGAGAGCTGGCTGCCCGATCCCGGCACGGACGACCGCGCTGCAGTGATTCGCAATCGAAGGGTGCTGAAGGTGGCGGATGCCGGCCATTGGGTGCATCACGATCGCCTGGAGCTGTTCGTCAAGGAATCCAAGCGCTTCCTGCTGGAACCTTAGCCGTCGAAACCAACTGAGAATCTTGGGCCCCGGGCTACACATCCATCCAGGGAAGCTTTCAGGGAGCCATGGCTAATACGTCGCTTTCGGACCACATCAAGGTCTTTACCGGCACGCTTTCTCCGGAACATTGCCAGACGCTGATCGACCGTTTCGAAGCCTCGCCCGATCGGGAAGCCTGCCAGCTTCAATCCGGCTATAGTTTTAGTCAGTTGAACGTCACTCAGAAATGGCCCGATGAGAACAAGATCCTGGTGCCCATCTTTCTCTCCTATTTCAATCAATATCAAGCGGCGCTGAACGCGCGTTTCTGGCCGCTGAGCTTTTCTTTCGAGCAACTGCGGATGAAGCGTTATCTTCCAAACGGGCGTGATTTCTTCCCCCTGCACGTGGACGTCATGGGTCAGGTGGCTTCCAGACGATTCATGACGGCGTTTATTTATCTGAATAGTACGGCCGGAGGCGAGACAGTTTTCCCCTATCTGGACATCACCATCCCGCCCGAGCCCGGCAAGCTTCTGGCCTTTCCCCCGATCTGGCTCTTTCCCCACGCGGGGCTGGCGCCCAAATCCAGCCCCAAATACATCCTCCACACCTATCTTTGCTATCCCTCTTAGGCAGCCGCCCTGACTTGGGTGGCCACCAGGAAACGAAATCGCTTCCATGTGCTTCAATACGGATAGGAGTGTTTTCTCCATGCGAAGACTGTCGATGGTCGCGACGCTGTTACCGACTGTTTTGACGCTGACGGTTCTGGTTGCCGCTGTTCCCGCATTCGCCGATTTTCAAACCGGTGTGGACGCCTATCAGAAAGGCGACTACGTGGGGGCAGCGAAAGAGTGGCGTCCCTTGGCGGAGGCTGGCGATCCCATCGCTCAATTCAACCTTGGTCTCTTGTACCTGGACGGGCATGGAGTGCCGCAAAGTTCGGCGGAAGCAGCCAACTGGTTCCGGCGCGCCGCCGAACAGGATTACGCACAAGCGCAGCACAATTTGGGCGCCATGTACGGTTCAGGGCAAGGCGTGAAGCGCGATTTGGTTCAAGCTTACAAGTGGCTGAACATCTGCGCGGCGAAGGGGAACGGCGGATGCGTGACGCAGCGCGACTTGATCGCGAAGAAGCTCAAACCCGGGCAGGTTGCCGAAGCCCAGCGCCTGGCGACCGATTTCAAACCCCAGAAAGAAGCCGACAAGCAGTAGAGCAGACCGAGTAATTGCCAACCACCAGCCTCCAGCCACAGGAGCGCGCGGTTTAGCGCTTCCCCTACCGCTATCCTAGAAGCATGGCGTTTCATTTGGGCGTGGACTATCGCCCGCGTGGCGATCAGGCGGCCGCCATCGACCAGCTTTTTCGCGGTCTGCTGGACGGCGAAAAGCATCAAACGCTGCTGGGCGTCACGGGCTCCGGCAAGACCTACACCATGGCGCAGTTGATCGAGAAGACCGGCCGGCCGGCGCTGGTGCTGGCCCATAACAAGACACTCGCCGCGCAGCTTTATCACGAGTTCAAGACGTTCTTTCCGGGCAACGCCGTCGAGTACTTCGTGAGCTATTACGACTACTATCAGCCGGAAGCCTACATGCCTTCCGGCGATATCTATATCGAAAAAGAAGCCACCATCAACGACGAACTGGACAAGCTTCGGCTTTCCGCCACGCGTTCCCTCTTTGAACGGCGGGACTGCGTGATCGTGGCGAGCGTAAGCTGCATTTACGGTCTGGGCTCTCCCGAAGCTTACTACGGCATGCTGCTGATGCTCGAAAAGGGTCAGAAGATCTCTCGCCAGCAGATCCTCACGCGACTGGTTGAAATCCTCTACGAGCGCAACGATCATAGCTTCACTCGCGGAACCTTTCGCGTCCGCGGCGACGTTATCGAAGTCTTCCCCACTTACGACGACAATGCCTATCGCATCGAACTGTGGGGCGACGAAGTGGATAGCCTCAGCCAGATCGACCCGATGCTGGGCCAGGTAAGGCAGACCTATTTGCGTTTGCCTATCTACCCCAAGACGCACTACGTGATGACGCCCGAGTCACGCGAGAGCGCGCTGCGGAGCATCGAGACGGAGCTGGAATGGTGGCAGAAGGAGCTGGAAAAAGGCGGGAAAATCGTGGAGGCGCAGCGCCTGTACCAGCGCACCATGTTCGATCTCGAAATGATCCGCCAGATCGGCTATTGCCACGGCATCGAAAACTACTCGCGGCACTTTTCCGGACGCCTGCCCGGTGAAGCGCCTCCGACATTGCTGGATTACTTGCCCAACGATCATCTGCTTTTCCTGGACGAGAGTCATCAGACCATCCCGCAACTGCAAGGCATGTATCACGGGGACCGGTCGCGCAAACAGGTGCTGGTGAATTATGGTTTTCGTCTGCCCAGCGCCATGGATAACCGGCCGCTCACGTTTGAAGAGTTTGAGAATCGCGTCAACCAGGTTGTCTATGTCTCCGCCACTCCCGGTCCTTATGAACTCACCAAGTCGGCGGGCGTGGTGGTGGAGCAGATCATCCGGCCCACCGGTCTGGTCGATCCGCAAATCGACGTGCGTCCGATCAAGGGCCAGGTGGACGATCTGCTGCATGAAATCCGCCGGCGGGTGGAGCTGAACGAGCGCGTTCTGGTCACCACTTTGACCAAGCGCATGGCCGAGGATCTTTCCGAGTATTACACCGAGGTGGGCGTCAAATGCGCCTACTTGCATTCCGAGATCGGAGCGCTGGACCGCATGAAAATCCTGCGCGATTTGCGGCGCGGCGAACTGGACGTGATCGTCGGTATCAACCTGTTGCGCGAAGGATTGGATCTTCCCGAAGTCTCGCTGGTTGCCATCCTGGATGCGGATAAAGAAGGCTTTCTGCGCTCCACCGGCTCACTGATCCAGACCATGGGCCGCGCGGCCCGCCACCTGAACGGCCGAGCCGTTCTGTACGCCGACGTTTATACCGCCAGTATGAAGCGCGCCATCGACGAAACCAATCGCCGCCGCACGATTCAAGAGCAATACAACGAGCAGAACAACATCACTCCGCAGTCCATCATCAAGCCCATCGACATGAGCCTGGTGCGGATTGCCGAGGGCGATTACGTCACCGTGCCCGTGGAGCCGGAAGACCCCGCGGAAGAATGGACCCCCGAGCAACGGGAGAAATTCGTGTCCGAGCTGGAAGAAAGCATGCGCGATGCGGCGAAAAGATTTGAGTTTGAGAAGGCTGCTCAACTTCGTGACCGCATAAAAGTGCTAAAATCACTCGGAATTCATGAAGAAAGCCCAGTCGGTGGGCCTAATCGGCACGGGTAGCCTCACCGACTCTCCGCTGACGCGGTTCCGGTGGTTATCGGAACGCCTCGGTCCCGTGAAGTCGGCCTCGTATCGCGTCGCCAGCCGCATCGCCAACATGCTGCAGGCCGGACATCCTGTTAAGGATTACGCGGAATTCGAATCGTGTGATCTGATTCTGGTTTGCGTACCGGAGGAAACTGTCTCGCGAGTGGTTTCCGAAATGGCGTCGGCCGGAATTTCCTGGGAGGGCAAAGCCGTGGTTCTGTGCAGCACCTGGCTGGACAGCGGCGAGTTGCGTGAGCTGTCGGCGCTCGGCGCATCCGTGGGGTCCATCGCTCCCATTCCTGGCTTCGACGAGGAGCGTTATCTAGTGGAAGGCGACGCTATTGCGATTCGCCAAGCGAAAAGCCTGGTGGAATATCGCGAACGGCGCGCCGTGGCCATCGAGCGGCGTCTTAAGCCGTTCTATCTTGCGGCGCTGACCGGCACTGGGACCCTCCTGTTTGCGCTGCTCCACGTGGTGTTTGAATCGCTGCGTCACGCGCGAATCCCGCCGGGTCTGTCGGCGACGTTGCTGGAACGGCAACTCACGCGGACACTGCGTTCGTTTCTGAAAGGCGGGCGAAGGGCGTACCCCGCACCACGTGAGCTCCCCAGACAATTGCGCGCGCTCTCCGGAGCCAATCCGGAGCTGGCGCATTATCTGGAGCAAAGCTGCCATTTGGCGTCGTTACTGATGGAGAAGCGACGAGCCGTCTGATAAAATGACCGCCGGGAGATACCATGGAACGGCGCGAATTATTGAGTTTGGGCGGGATCGCGGCCATCGCGGGGGCATTCGGAGCTGCGGCCACGGCGCAAGACGGTTCGCCTGCAGCGGGCAAGCGCGTGTTGCGTATCTATACGGATGCCGATGGCAACACGCAAATCCAAGAGCTGCCCATTGCGACCAAGCCCGGGCGAACGAGACGGACCCAAACGGCGGACGTGACCGGATTGACTTACGCCGAATACACATCCAGCTCGGTTGAAGATTGGCATCGGGCTCCCGGACGGCAATTCTCCATCTCGCTTTCGGGTGAGATTGAGGTGGAGGTGTCGGGCGGCAAAAAACACGCCATTCATACCGGCGACATCGTGTTCCTCGAAGACCTGCAAGGCAAAGGTCACATCACGCGCATTTTAACGCCAGTGACTAACGTCTTCATCCGCGTGGCCGATGGGTTTGACGTGGTCGCCTGGTCGCGCGGTCAGGTTTGATACAGCAAAGCCGTTTCGCGCGCATTGGGGTGGCGCTTTCCAATTGGAGCGAGCGCTGGTTTCCCGATCCGCTGGTCTTCGCGCTGATCGGCATCGTTGTCGTCTTCCTGATCGGAGTGTTGGCCGGAGAAAAACCCGCCGACTTGGCAATCCAGGGCGGGAAAGGCTTTTGGTCGTTAATTCCTTTCACCATGCAAATGGTGATGATCATTATCGGCGGCTACGTGGTCGCCTCCACGCCTTTGGTGCAGCGAGGCATGCAGAAACTGGCCGGCGTTCCTAAGACTCCGCGGCAAGCGATTGTGCTCGTGGCTGTCTTCTCCGAACTGACCGCGCTTATTTCGTGGGGTATGAGTCCTATCGTGAGCGGACTATTCGTGCGGCAGCTCACGCAGCGCGTCAAAGGCCTGGATTATCGCGCTGCGGGCGCAGCCGCTTATGTCGGGGGCGCAACGGTCTGGGCGCTGGGTCTCTCTTCGTCGGCGGCAATGTTGATGGCCACCAGGAGCGCGATTCCGCCCAGGCTGCTAGCGATCAGCGGCCTGATTCCGCTCACTGGCACCATCTTTTTGTGGCCCAGTTTATTGATGGCGGCGGTGCTGATTGTGGTTGGAATTTCGGTGGCCTATTTGTCAGCGCCGGCGGCTGAAAAAGCGCGGACTGCGGAGTCTTACGAGCTGAAATGGGAGCCGTTTCAGTTGGAACTGGACCCACGCACGAAACCTGGTGAATGGCTCGAATACAGTCCTCTGCTGACCATTTTGGTTGTCGCGTTACTAGTAGTCTATCTGGCGGATCTGTTTCGAACGTCTCCGCAGGGCGCGCTGGCGGCATTGGATCTGAATACTTTCAATCTGATCTTTCTCACCGCTGGATTGCTGCTGCAGTGGCGTCCCAAACGATTCCTTCGCGCGGTAATGGAATGCGTCCCGGGGACTGCGGGCGTGATTATACAATTTCCGCTTTACGCTGTGATTTTCGGAATGATCGTGGGCACGGGGCTTTCCGACAAAGCCGCGCGGCTGCTGACGTCGGTGAGCACGCACAACACCTTTGCGTTGTTCGTCGCGCTTTATTCCGCAACACTAGGCGTGTTTATTCCTTCGGGCGGAAGCAAATGGATCATCGAAGCGCCGTATGTTTTGCAGGCGGCCATCCAGCATCATGTGAATCTGGGATGGGTGGTGCAGATCTATAACGCATCGGAGGCGCTGCCGAATTTGATCAATCCGTTCTTTATGCTGCCGCTGTTGGGGATCTTGCGGTTGCGCGCCCGCGATCTGGTGGGATACGGATTGCTGCAATTGGTGGTGCAAGCTCCCATCGTATTTTTCCTGTGTTGGCTATTTGCGCGGCACTTGGCCTTTGTCCCGCCGATGAGGTAGTGCGATCCGGTTCGTATTTCTATGGCAGGGCGAAGACCCAAACGGCTCCCCCTTCGGGGACCTCGGGATATTCTCCCGGGAAGACGCGATTCAGGTTTGCTTGCACGCCGCGTGAATCGCCGCCCCAACCCGCATGAACCGCGATGTACTGCTTGCCATCCACGGTGAAAGAAGTTGGCGGCGCAAGGATGCCTGAGTTGGTGGGATATTCCCAAAGAAGCTGGCCTGTGGTCGCGTCAAATGCGTGAATTTTGCGATCGTTGGTTCCACCGCTGAACACGACGCCGCCGCCGGTTACGAGCATAGATCCCCAGTTGGGACTTTTCGCATAATCGTGCTTCCACACTTGCTTGCCAGTGTCCACGTTCCAGGCCTGGACCTCGCCGAAGTGATCGGCGCCCGGCGTGGTTGTCATCGGATCGATCTGGACGCCCGTGAATCCCTTGCCTGGGGCATATTCGATTTCGGTTCCCATGGATGAGCCGCACATGTTGTTGTTAGCGGGAATGTAGATCATCCGTGTTTTCGGACTGAACGCGATGGGAGGCCAGTTCTTGCCGCCGTGCAATTCCGGGCAATAAGCTGCTTGTTTTCCCGTGCCCGGCTTGTGCGCGGGATCCACGTCGGGCCGACCGGTTTCAGGATCCAGGCTGCGGAACACGTTCTGGTGCACATACGGCTTGCCTTCAATAAATTTGATGCGGCCGCCGGTGGTTGAATCGCCGCGATCGAGGAACCAAACGTAGCCGTCACGCGCGACATCGATCAGCCCGTTGAAGGTCCGCCCGTTGCGCTGGAAATCGACCAGGATGGGTGGCGAGACTTCGTCCCAATCCCACGACTCGTTGGGGTCGTATTGGAAATGCCCCTTGATCGCGCCGGTGGCGACATCCAACGCGAGAGTGGAGGAGACATAAAGATTGTCGCCGGGGCGCCTATCGCCCATCCAAGGGCCGCCGTTGCCCACGCCCCAGTAAGCGAGATTTGTTGCAGGATCGTAATTGCCAGTCACCCACACTGAGCCGCCGCCGGTCTTCCACTGATCGCCTTTCGGCCAAGTCTCGCTGCCCGGCTCTCCAGGCGCGGGGATGGTGTATGTGCGCCACTGCTCCTTGCCGGTGTCGGGATCGTAAGCGGCCACGAAGCCGCGGATACCGAACTCGCCTCCCGATGCGCCTACCATCACCTTGCCACCGGCGATGAGCGGAGCGAGCGTGATGTAATACGCAGCCTTGCTGTCTGCTACGTTGGTGGTCCAGACTTCTTTGCCCGTCCGCGCATCGAGCGCAACCAGCACGGCTTCACCCGCGGCGAAGTAGACCTTGTCGCCATAGAGTGCGACGCCCCGGCTGGTATCGTGCGCAACAACGGCGCCCGAGGGGCGGGGCCTTTTGTAGCGCCATAGAAGATTGCCGGTGCGGACGTCGAGCGCGATCACCTGGTTGTTCGGCGTGGATATGAACATGACGCCGTTGTTGACCAGTGGCGCCGATTCGTGGACCTTGGTTTCGCCAGTGGAGAAAATCCAGACGGGCCGCAAGTTTTTGACGTTGCCCGCGGTGATCTGGTCCAGCGGGCTGTAGCCCCAGCCATCGTAGGTGCGGCGGATGGAGAGCCAGTTGCTGTCCTCAGGATTCTTGAGGCGCCCGGCGGTTACTGGCGCGTAGTCGCGTAGTGCCGCTGGCATCGGCGCGGTCGGAGCCGGAGGCTGCGGCTGACTAAAACCGATGCCAGCCGTCCATAACAGCGCGCCGGCTGTGACGCAAAAACTCCTGATGTGGAGCATGAAACGTGCCCTCCCTGTGGCTCAGGATTGAATGAAGCCCTTCGGTCAGTCATCATACATGATGTAGGCTGGCAGAATCCCGGCTTCTTGCGTTCGCGCGATCCTCCTTATAGAATGGCGTCAAAGTCAATGCGCAGACGATCGATCATTTGGCTCGGTGTTCTTGCCTTGGGCGTGAGCGCTTGGGCGCAGGAAGGGCATCCGCTCACCGGTTCGTGGCACGGAGAATGGCACCCCAGTGCCGGCCAGAAAATACCAATCTTCATTTACATGAAGTGGAATTCCAAAACCATTGAAGGCACGATTAATCCCGGGCGGAATGCGGTTCCGCTGAAGGTTGCCGACCTGAATGCTTCGAATTGGACCGTGCACTTTGAGGCTGACACCAAAGATCAGAAGCATATCGTCATCGATGGCAAGCTGGACAATATCGGATCGTATAACCGAACCATTACCGGTACGTGGACCGAAGGGCCGATGAAGGGCGACTTCAAGCTCACCAGAGATTAAGCTCGATGGGATTCGGAGTGTTGGCATTTACGGCCGCCTTGGTGTTCGCCTTCGCTGCGCGGAATGAGCCTGCTGCAAAAGATCGCGGCCGCGAATTGGTGGAGGATGTCTGCACTTACTGCCACAATCTGGACCGGCTGCGAGAGCAGGCACTCAGCCGCGAGGAATGGCGAGGGCTGACGAAAGGGATGATCTCCGAAGGAGCGCCGGTGACTGACGAGGAGTTGTCCATGATTCTTGACTACCTGGCGAGGAATTACGGCAAAGGACAACAGCATTGAGAGTAAACCTGCTCCGTTTGGCCCTGGTGTGTGTCGTTCTCCCGGCGCTGCCTCTTTCGGCGCACCACGAGCTTCGGGCGGAATTCGACGAGCACAAGCCGGTTTCGCTGCGCGGAATCGTTACGCGGTTCGAGTGGAACAATCCGCACGCGCAGCTGTTTGTCGACGTAAAGGACGCAAGCGGCGAGACCGTCAATTGGGCGGTGGAGTGGGCCAGCCCGATTGAACTTCGCACCGCAGGCTGGACCCGGGACACGCTGCATGTGGGCGATGCGGTGACCATCGAAGGGTGGCTGGCCCGCGATGGCAGCAAGCTGGCGAGCGGCAGAGCCATCGTGCTGGCAAGCGGAAAGAAGTTGGTGGAAGCGCCTGAGACCGAAGCGACGCCCGCGCGAGGCCAAGCGAAACCTACGCCGCGCTGGCCCGATGGTCATCCCCGGTTAGGCGTGGTGCCGGGCGAGATGGGTTACTGGGCGAATCCGAGCGCGTCCAGTTTGGTGGAAACCACAGCCGGGAAAATCCGCATGGACAAAGACGGGCTTCTCGCGAACCTGAACGACGCGGATAAGGTGGCCCCGTTTCAGCCGTGGGCGAAGGGTCTGTACGAGTATCGCCAGCGCACGCTTTTAAAAGACGACCCTATGATCAGTTGCCTGCCACCGGGCGGCCCACGCATTTTCCAGGTGGCGCATGGCGTCCAGTTTCTGGAGCAACCAGAGCGGAAGCGTATTTTTGTGATGTCGGGTGGCGGCAATCGCAATTGGCGGCTGATTAATCTGGACGGGCGTGCGCTTCCGAACAGCGAAGATGTCACGCCGACGTACTTCGGCTACTCGTCGGGGCATTGGGACGGCGATACGCTGGTGGTGGAATCGAACGCATTCGTGGAGCGGTTCTGGTTTTCAAACGGCGGGTTGCCGCACACCGAAGCGCTGCACCTGACCGAAAGGTTTTCGCGCCCCGATTTCAATACCCTGCGATACGAAGTGCGCGTGGACGATCCGGGAACCTACACGCGGCCTTGGTCCAGTGCCTGGACGCTGGGCTGGGTGGCGGACCAGGACATCCCGGAATATTTCTGCCAGGACGATTCCAGGGACGAGCCTCACATGGTGGGTCCAGGCTCCCACTGACATATAATGACTGGCAAAGGAGAAGATTCGGATGAAATCGAGCTCATTCGGTTTGTTGGCTGCGGTTTTTGGTGTATTCCTGGCGGTAACGCCGCTACCGGCGCATCACTCCTTCTCCGCCGAATACGACAGCAAAAAATCCGTGACGCTGAAAGGCATCGTCACCAAGGTGGAGTGGATGAATCCGCACGTCTACTTCTACCTGGACGTGACCGACGATAGCGGAAACATCGCCAACTGGTCCCTGGAAATGGGGCCGCCGAACGGCTTGGAACGCAGCGGCTGGACGCGGAACACCATGAAGGTAGGCGACGAGGTGATCGTGGAAGGGACGCTCGCCAAAGATGGGAGCAAACAGGCCAACGCACGGTCGGTAACCATGGCGTCCACTGGTAAGAAGCTGGGTGCGGCATCGAGCGAACGAGGCAATCCTTAAAACGCGCGGTTCCATGCGATCTCAACTGAGAAATTCTTGGATGGCTCGGGCTGCCTGCGCGGCGTTATTGTGTGCCCTGATGCTGCCTCTCGCTGCGCAGGATGAGCCACCGGCAGGACTGAATGGCGGACGTCTGGATCGTCCTCGCAACAACCAGCCGTCGCGGCCGACGCCGCACTGGCCGGATGGCCGCGTCAACTTGGGTCCGCTTCCTGGAGAAAAAGGCGTGTGGGAAGGCAATGCCGGCTCGACGCTTGCGACGAATATCGGGCGCGGTATCGATAATCCCCGGATGAACTTGCCGACTAATATGAAGATCAGCGAGGTTCCGTTCCAGCCGTGGGCGCGGGCCCTCTACGATTACCGGCAGAGCACCACCACCAAGGACGATCCGCACACCAAGTGCCTGCCGTCGGGTGGACCGCGGCTGTTTCATACTCCGTATGGGTTCGAGCTCGTTGATGTGCCTGAAGAGAAGCGCATCTATATGGTGGAGGTGGGTGGACCCCACACCTGGCGCACGATTTACATGGACGGCCGGCCGCATCCCAAGAATCTGGATCCAAGCTTTTTCGGCCATTCCGTAGGCCACTGGGAAGGCGACGCGCTGGTGGTGGATACGGTCGGCTTCAACGAACGATTTTGGCTGACGCGCGAGGGCATTCCGCACACGGAATACCTGCACTTGACCGAACGCTTCACTCGCACCGACTACAATACGCTCAAGTACGAGGCGACCGTGGATGATCCCGGTGCGTACACGAAGCCGTGGACTGGTGGGTGGCTCATCCGGTGGCAGCCGGATATGGAGCTTTATGAGTACGTGTGCCAGGACAATAATAAAGATCCCAAGCACATGTACGGCGGCGAGCGGTAGTTAGCGGGCCGGGTATCCGCAAGCTATGCCCGCGCGCTGAGTGCTGCCTTGACGCGCTCCGGAGTGAACGGAATCTGGCGGAGCCGAGCGCCTGTCGCGTCGAACACCGCATTGCCGATGGCGGCAGCAATCACCGTAATGGCGGTCTCGCCCGCGCCGGTGGCTTCTTCGTCCGGCCGGTTCAACAGCACGCATTCTACTTTGGGAACAGCGAAGCCGAGCGGCAAGGTGTGATACGTTCGCCAGTCGATGGAAGTGACCTTCTGGTTGTCCCACGTCACCTCTTCCAGCAGAGCGCGGCTCATGCCTTGGAGCGCTCCGCCTTCGGCTTGATTCTTCAATCCATCGGGATTCGAGATGGGCCCGGCGTCGATTGCGACGAAAACGCGCTTCACGGCGATCTTCCCGCTGTCCTGATCCACTTCGACCTCGGTGACGATTCCTGTATAACCGTTGTCGCCTTCGTACGCGACGCAAGCTACACCGCGGCCGGTGGCGAGGCCGGTTTTACGCATGCCGGACTGAGGCGAAGGACGCGCATCCCAGTTCGCTGCTTTTGCCGCGGCTTTGAGAACGTCGATCACGCGTTCGCTGCTTAGATGACGCAGGCGGTATTCGACGGGGTCGGCCTTGGCGTGCGCTGCCAACTCGTCCATGAAGGACTCGTGCGCAAATGTGTTTTGGAAACGGGCGGGCGATCGAAGAGGCCCGGTAAAGAATGGCGACGGAATGTTGTGGATCAGAACGCGTGCGCTGCGCACCTTGCCTGCGCCTTTGGGGACGCCGTCGAACAGAGCGGCGGCATAGGAAGGAATCCCGTTGCTGTTGTTGTTGAAACCCCGAGGTTCAGGCGCGGGCGATCGTGGCGTGAACGCTTCGGGTTGAAAACCCACTAACGAGCCAGTGATGACATTACCCGGAGTGCCGGGCCCCGGCCGATTGCCAAGCGTCGGCGACCAAGCTTCGTGATCCCACGCGAGGATGTTGCCCTGGGCATCCAATCCGGCGCGCTCGTCCATGAGAAACGCGTTGCCGTAGTTCTCAGACGTGAGCTCGTCCTTGCGGGTGAGCTGCACTCGTACGGGTTTTCCGGCGGCTTGTGAGAGCAGCGCGGCATCGTAGGTGACGGTATCGGCGGCATTCAATCCGTAGCAGCCGGAGCCTCGGCGAAAGATCACGCGCACGTTTTCCGGCTTCAGACCCAGGACCATGGCTGCAGTGCTGCGCTGGTACCAGACGCCCTGCGTGGGCGACCAGATGGTGGCCTTATCGCCCTGTACGTCCGCGACCGCGCAGGAGCTTCCCATGGATCCGTGCGCTTGAAATGGATGTTGGTAGGTGGCCTTTACCACCGCGGCGGCCTGGCCGAGCTTCTGCTCTACGTCTTTCGAATCGGTTAACAAAACATCGCGCGTGGGCTTCTGGTTGCGCAGTTGCTCGTAAAAGTCGCCGTTGTTGGCAAGCCCGCTGCCCGAGCTCCAGATAACCTTCAGTTTGTCGGCGGCCTGCAGCGCCTGCCATGGTTTTTCCGCCACCACGCCGACGAAGTTTTTCTTGATCACTACCTTCACCAGGCCGGGCATGCCTGTGACCGAAGTTTCGTCGACGCTCATCACGGTAGCGCCGGCGGCCGGTGGCCGGACTACGCGGCCATGCAGCATACCAGGCACACGGACGTTGTGAACAAATTCGAATTGTCCGGTTACGATTTCCGGTATATCCGGGCGCTGGGCGGGCGTGCCCAGCACCGTCCATTCGCTGGGCGGTTTGCGCTTGGCTTTCGGATCGAGCGCAAGGTTGAACTTCTTGCCACCCACCAGTTGCCCGTAAGTCACTTTCTTAGAAGGATCGCCTTTGGCGCTGATCGTTCCATCGGCGGCCGCCAGCTGATCCACTGGGACGCCTAGCTGCTGGGAAGCCATTTTGAAAAGCGCTTCGCGGGCCGTGGCTCCGGCTTGAGCCAGATTGCCGTGGTTGAAATTGGCGGGATGCGATTGGCTGCCGGAGGTGTAAGCCTGGTCCGGCGTCATAGCCGTGTCGCAGTAAATCAGCGTCACGCGATGGAACGGCACTGACAACTCTTCGGCTACCAACTGGGTTTGGGCGGTCGAAATACCTTGGCCCAATTCTTCCTTGCCGCTATAGGCGGTGACGCTGCCGTCGGCCGCGATGGCGATCCACGAATCCACTTGATTGATGGGTGGCGAACCGGGCGACGGCCCTCCGGCCCCACCAGGCCCTTGCGCTTCCGCTATCCGGTCCGCGATCGAGAAGCCGACGATCAGCGCACCGGAGGTCTTCAAGAATCCGCGGCGAGAAAATCCGCTGCGTGCCAGCGCGGCGACGGCATCGGGCGTCATGGAGGTCTTCACCGCGCGACCTCCTTCGCATATTTCTGGATGGCCTGATACATCCGGACGTGGGTGAAGCAGCGGCATAGCACGCCGGACAGCGCCTGCTGAATCTCTGCTTCGGTAGCTTGAGGGTGTTTGTCCAGAAACGCTTTGGCGGTCAAGATGACGCCATTCACGCAAAAACCGCACTGGGCGGCTTGTTCATCGATGAACGCTTGCTGGATGGGGTGCGGCTTCTCAGGAGTTCCTAAACCTTCGAGAGTGGTGATCTCCGATCCCACCGTGGCTTTCACGGGCGTAATGCAAGAGCGAACGGCGGCGCCTTTCAGGATCACGGTGCAGGCGCCGCATTGGCCTAAGCCACAGCCGAACTTCGGTCCACGCAGTTCAAGATCGTCGCTCAGCACATAGAGCAGCGGCGTCGCCGGGTCCACATCCACGGTCTGGGTCCGGCCGTTCACCTTCAAGGTCATCACGCTCATTTCGCCCTCTTCCGTTATCGTACGCCAGCGGTGAACGCGAGCAGCACGTTACCCGGCAGGCTCCTGGAAACTCCGACATAACCAGAGGGCACAAATAGCGTTCCACCCGATACCACGGGTCCGGCCGCGCCGATGGATCCGCCTTTCGCCGCTACACCGTTGACGGTTTGAAACTCACGCACGGTATCGAATTGCCAGACCACTTTTCCGTCGGATGCAGACAGGGCCCGCACCACGCCGTCAAAGCCGCCCGAGAAGACAATGCCAGGTATCGCGGTCAGCGGCCCCTCATGTCCGGCATGTTGCGCGCGCCCTTCCGCCGGCGCCAGTGGAGTGAGCCACTTTCGCTCGCCGTTGCGAATATTGACGGCCGCGACGGCGCCCTCGCCCAAGCCGAAGTAAGCGTCCTGTTGGTCTGCCGCGCCTCCCCAAACGATTTTCCCGCCGAATTCCTTGGTGTTTTTGACCAGCGCCGTGCGCCACACAAGGGCTCCCTGCCGGTCGGGATCATAGGCCCACACGTTTCCGCTCTTCTGGCCTGCGATCAGCAAGGTGTGGCCGCCGGGAAGGTCGCGCAGAATCGGCGGCGAGCCAAAATCCTGATCCGGACCAAAACCCTTGGGACAGTTTTCCAGCGGCGTCGGACTCATGCAGCCCACAACCCACGCGTCGTTTTCCGTGGCTTGCACCGACCATAGAATCTTGCCTGTATCGAGATTGAGCGCCATGATTGCGTCCGTATTCTTCGGCGCGGGAGTAGTGTACGCATCGCCGGTTCCTACATAGAGGGCGTGGCGTTTTGGATCGATAGTCGGTGCGCTCCAGATGCCTCCGCCGGCGGGAGCCCAGCGGCTGACGCCGTTCGAATTCTTGCCGACGATTTTCGGGACTTCGTCAATGATCCAAGTTTTCCAGATTTGTTTGCCAGTGGTTGCATCCAGCGCCACCACACTGCCCCGGAAACTGCAGCACGGATATTTGGGATCAGAGCTGGTGCCTTCTTCGCCAGACGCAACCGGTACGTAGACTCGATCTTCATATACCTGCGGAGCTCCGGTGATGTGCGCGGTGGGGTGGTCGTCCACTTGAACTTTCCAGAGCAGCGTGCCCTTCGATGCATCCAGTGCGTAAACGTTCGCCTTCAAGTCGCCGAAGTAGGCGATCGGGGATGGTTTGGCAGGCCGGATGGACATCGCGGCGCGGACGCCAGTTTCCGCCTGAAAGGTCCAATAGAGGCAGCCGGTGTCAGCGTCGAGCGAATAGACCATGCCGGTGTCAGCGCTGAAGAAGACACGCCCTCCAACCACTACCGGCTCTCCGAAGACCTGCTTCGCGCCTGACAGGCCAAAGGCCCATTTGAGTTTCAGGCCAGGAACTTGGGCCGCCGTCATCTGGGCTGCGGCTGCCGTTTGGAAGCGCGAATTGGAGATATCGGCACCCCAGCCGTTCCACGCGGGGCCGGATGCGATGTCCGGCATGGCAGGGTTTCCAGCGCACTGGTTTGGCGCCGTCTGAGCAGCGAGGGGAGCCAAACTGGCGATCAAAATCAACGTCCGCAGCACTACACTTGGAGAGTTCATGTGTGGTTCAGTCTATCGCGAAAAAGTGCCAAACAGAGAGAGGGGCCGGTAGGGGCAGTTCCCGAGGTTGAAAGATCTTGCAGAGCCGTGAGTCAATCATTCGGTGAGTACAGTTCTCATTTGGTCCATTGCCGCGGGAACAATCGCAGCGGTTTTGTTCCGGCCTAAAAATTGGCCCGAAGCCGTATGGGCGTGCCTGGGCGCTTTTGTTCTGGTGATTTCCCGGCTCCTTCCAGTGTCGCAAGCAGGTGCGGCCATAGCCAAAGGAATCGACGTTTACCTGTTCCTGACGGGAATGATGCTGCTGTCGGAGTTGGCTCGCCGGGAAGGCGTGTTCGATTGGCTGGCTTCGCTCGCGGTGGCGGCTGCCAGGGGCTCTCGTGCGCGTTTGTTCAGTCTGGTTTATCTGGTGGGGATCGTCGTTACTGTTTTCCTCTCGAACGACGCCACTGCGGTGGTTCTCACTCCGGCTGTCTACGCGGCCGTTCAAAAGGCGCGAACGAAGGCGCTGCCTTATCTATTCATTTGCGCTTTCATCGCGAATGCGGCCAGCTTCGTGCTGCCGATTTCCAACCCCGCGAACCTGGTGGTCTACGGGAAGACTTTGCCTCCCCTGGGGCCGTGGCTACGTACTTTTTTCCTGCCGTCGGTGGCTTCCATTATCGCCACGTACATTGCCTTGCGTTGGATCTTGCGCAAGGAATTGGAGGGCAAAATCGAAGATGGTAGCGAGCCTGCCAAATTAACGCCAGAAGGCCGAATTGCGGCGTGGGCCATCCTTGGGACCGGAGCGATTCTGATCGGTGCCTCAGGGTTTGGTCTGGATCTAGGGTTGCCGACTTGCGTCGCGGCGGCAATCGCTGTACTGGTGACAATTCGAGCCCGGGGCAGGGCATTGGCTGAGATTGTGAAGGGCGTCTCCTGGAGCGTACTGCCGCTGGTGGCGGGTTTGTTCGTATTGGTGGAAGCCCTGGACCGCGCGGGGGCGCGTGACGAAGTGAGCAGCGTTCTGCAATGGTGCGCCAGGATGCCCCGGTTCGCAGGCGGGCTGGCTGCGTCGTTTGGGGTCGCCGCTTTGTCGAACGTGATGAACAATCTGCCATCGGGCCTGCTGGCGGGCGGGGCATTGCAAATCTCGCAAGTGTCGCACCACGTCCGGGACGCAGTTCTCATCGGCGTGGACCTGGGCCCCAACCTGTCGGTCACCGGTTCACTTGCAACCATCCTCTGGCTCATTGTCTTGCGCCGCGAAGGCGAGCGGATCAGCGGCTGGCAATTCTTGAAGGTGGGATTAGTAGTGATGCCCGGCGCATTATTAGTGGCTACACTGGTAGCCTCGTTACTATCGAATCAGTGAGTCGCCAAGTTCTTATTCAGCCACGGCGGTAAGGGCCTGATGCAGCTTTTCCGCGAAGTTCTCGCCTGATTCGGACCACAGCCGGCGCGTTTCCACCGGTAATGCGTCATCCAGATCATGCACCAGTTTGAGCAGGCTCTTGATGTTGGATTCGATCATGCGCGGGCTATCTGGCAACTCCGGCTGCGGAAGAAAATTGGCGTCGATTCCGAATTCGATCTCGAGCGCGCAGCCGAGCGCCGCGTCTTCGTCGGGATGGGGAAAAGCAATCACCGAAGCCCGTTGGGTTCCGAAGAGATCCCGAGGACCGCTCGGGCTCTGATCAAATTCGGGACCAAAGCAACACAGCGCGACGCGAGCAGGATCGAGCTTCCATTCACTATCGTGTTGCCATACGTCCCACCAGGTCTCCAGCCGATAACAGGCATCCGCGTTTTGGAAATCTTTCGCTACCGCCAGCACATCGTCGATGGGAACGGGCGGAGGATAAGGGATCTCCGCCACCACCGGCTCGCTCGCGTCCACCGCCATAATCCGGAACGTGGTGGGCTGCTGCCCGAGGCGCGAGAATGGAAACAGCCTGAGCAGCTTTTCGTAGTTCCGCAGCATGGTTGATTCGCTGTAGTTGCGAAGCCAGTAGGAAAGAAAAAGTTGATCGGCCATGAACACCTCCGCACGCTCTGTTACCATCGTACTTTCTTCTCTTGCTTAAATCTCCGCTTCTTCCGATATTCCTGATCGTCTCCGTCGACGTACTCGGGCTCACCATCATTCTGCCGCTGCTGCCGTTTTATGCGGAACACTATGGCGCTTCGCCGGCCGTGGTGGGATTGCTGGTCTCCTTATATGCCTTCTGCCAGCTCATCGCGGGGCCGATGCTCGGCCGCCTTTCGGACCACATGGGACGCCGCCCGTTGCTGCTGGTGAGCCAAGTAGGTACGTTCATCGGCTTTCTGATTTTGGCCTACGCGCACGCGCTCTGGGTAATCTTTCTATCGCGCGCGATCGACGGGCTCACCGCGGGTAATTTATCGCTGGCGCAGGCCTACATCTCGGACGTAACAAAACCGGAAGACCGAGCGAAATCGTTCGCGCTAATCGGCATCGCCTTCGGCATGGGATTCCTGATCGGCCCCGGTCTTTCGGGCTTTCTCTCGAAGTTCAGTTATCAATACCCCATTTTCGTTGCCGCGGGACTTTCCGCTACCAGTATCCTGGCCACTTACTTTCTGTTGCCCGCGGTTACTCCGGCTGCCGTGGACAACGCCACCCCGCGTAAGTTCACGTTACTCGACTGGGGAAACTATGTTCGCTACTTTCAGGAACCCGGCCTGGCGCCACTGCTGTGGCAATTCTTCGCTTTCACCTTCGCCTTCTCGATGTTCATGACGGGCTTCCCGCTATTCGCCGAACGACGTTATGAGTGGCACGGCCAAGCCTTTGGGCCGCAACAGGTGGGCTACGTTTATGCCTTCCTGGGATTGCTCGGCGTCATTCTGCAGGGCGGGATGATTGGACGCCTGGTTAAGATGTTTGGCGAAGTGAATCTCGCGCGAGCCGGATTCTTGTTTGGGTTTGTCGGGCTCGTAGCGCTCGGATTCACACACTCCCTTCCACTGCTGCTGATCACGGTTGCAGTGGCATCGTCGGGCACGGGGATCATTCGCCCTACGGTAACGAGCATGATTACGCAGAAGGCGGGCCGATCCGAACAAGGCGTAATCTTGGGCTTGACGCAGTCACTCAATTCGATTTCAGCGATCGCAGCACCGGCGCTGGCTGGTTTCTTGATCGATCACTCGCTGTTGTCGACGTGGGCTGCCATCGGAGGCGCCATATGCGGAATTGCCCTGCTCTTTTGACACCAGCACCGGCTACCTAGGCCCTGGAGCAGAGCGCATGGTCGCGGCTTGATTATTTCTCCGGGAGCGCCGCGACACCCGGTAATTCGATCCCTGCGAGAAATTCCAGCGACGCCCCACCACCGGTGGAGATGTGCGAAATCTTGTCCGACACGCCGGCCGACTTAATGGCTTTTTCCGAATCGCCGCCGCCCACCACTGACACTGCGCCCGACGCGGCGACGGCTTTCGCCAGCGCAACCGTGCCGCGATCGAAGGGCGGCATCTCGAACACGCCCATGGGGCCGTTCCAGATGATGGTCTTGGCTTTCGCGATCACCGCGGCGTACGCCTCCACCGTTGCCGGACCGATATCCACGCCCATCTTTCCGTCCGGGACATTCTGTACCACTTCGAAAGGCGCGTCTTTTTTCAACTCATCCACAACAACATGATCCAACGGAAGGAGAATTTTATTGCCGGAACGCGCCAGGAGTCCCTTGGCCAGTTCTACTTTGTCATCCTCCACCAGTGACTTACCAACAGGCTTGCCCTGGGCTTTCAGGAACGTGTAAGCCATCGCGCCACCGATGAGCAACTGATCGACAACCTTCATCAGATTTTCGATTACTTCGATCTTGTCCGAAACCTTCGCTCCTCCCAGAATCGCGACACAGGGCCGATCCGGATGCTGGGTGGCCTTGGTCAGATACTCCAGCTCTTTGTCCATCAGAAGGCCCGAAGCTGCTTCACGGACAAACTGAATCATCCCCACCGTGGAGGCATGTGCGCGATGCGCCGATCCGAACGCGTCGTTGACGTAGACATCGCAGAGAGCTGCGAGCTGTTTCGAGAAGGCCGGATCGTTCTTTTCCTCCTCGGCATGAAAGCGCAAGTTCTCGAGAAGCAGAACTTCGCCGGGTGCCGGCCGCATCGTTTCAACTTCCGGTCCCACACAGTCCGGCGCCATCTTCACTTGCCGCCCGAGCAACTGCGACAGCCGCACAGCCACGGGCTTGAGGCTCATCTCGGGATTCGGCTTACCCTTGGGACGGCCCAAGTGGCTCGCCAGGATAAGACCGGCGCCATGGTCGAGTGCGTACTGAATGGTCGGGAGCGAGGCCCGTACCCTCTTGTCGCTCGTGATTTCCTGCCCTCCAGGTCCGAGGGGAACATTGAAGTCCACACGGATAAAAACGGTCTTGCCCTTCAGATCCAAATCTCGAACGGAAATTTTCGACATATCACTAAGGTTCCTTAGACGGAAGCTTACTGGGGTTCCTTAAGATAAATGCTAACAGTCTCCCAGACCAAGGAGAGTCAGGCAAGTCACGGTTACAGCCTGCACGTTTTTTTGAAACCTACTAGCGCCGAGCGCTGTCCCACTTCCGTACAGCCACGCGACCGCGCCCGCCTAAACTGTGCACTCCCGTCTGGAGTAAATTCCTTGTATTTGGAGTAAGTCTTGAAAAATAACGGACCCTTGCTGTTCTCGTTGGGACTAATTGCCGCAACGCTGTTCTGTTTTGACACAGCGGATGCTCAGACCAATACCGTGGTGGCCACTCCACCGCAGCTTACCTTCAATACCCAGACGGGCGTGACTGCGCCGGTCCAGACTGTTTTGCTCTCCACTGCGAGCGGCACGGCGAACGTCACCGTCACAGCCCATTCCGATGCCGGGTGGCTCACCGTAACTTCCTCCAGCGCCACCACTCCGGACATTGTGACTGTGTCGATCGGCGCGGGCGCACCTACTTCAGGTGTCGACGTTGGCTTTATCAACGTCCTTTCAGGGACCACCAATCTGTCTATACCAGTCACCCTCAATGCAAATTCAAGTGGCGGGTCCAGCGCAATTTCTTCGAATCTGAACTCGCTGAGCTTCGTTTTCCCCGCGGGCGATACCAGTGCAGCCACGCAGACCGTCAATCTATCCAGTTCCAGCTCCAGCGTTACCAGTTTTACGGCTACGCCAATTACGAATAGCGGTACTCCTTGGCTCAGCGTTGATCCGACGGCGGGAAGCCTGCCGGACAGTTTGCAGGTGACCGTGAATCCCGTTGCCCTGCTGGATAGTCCAGGAACATTCAATGCAGCGGTGGCGATCAACGCCCCAGGCACGAACGGCATCAGCATTCCCATTCTAGTGACCATCCAGGGAGTGCCTTCACTCACCGTAAGTCCCGCACAACTTTCGTTTGGCTATCAGTTGGGGACGGCCGCGCTAGAAGCTGAGACTCTGACACTGAGTAGCAGCACCGGTGCGAATGTGAGCTTCACCGCCACCGCGCAAACCGCGAACTGCGGAAACTGGATTGTCTTGAACCAGAATAGCGGCGCCACGCCCAGTACATTGAGCGTGCAAGTAAACACGTCCGGGCTGACAACCGGAACCTGTACGGGCCAAATCAATATCTCGGCTCCCGCGGCTTCCAACCCCAGTATTGTAGTGCCCGTAAGTCTCCTGGTGAGCAATTTACCGTTGATTCAAGCGCCGAGTACCGGCGCCACGTTCACTTATCAGATCGGCGGAGCCACTCCGGCGCCTCAAAACGTGCAAATCACGAGTTCCACCTCGGGCCTGAATTTTGCAGCTTCCGCCTCGCCGGCCACCAACAACGGGCCCAGCTTCTTGCAGATAACTCCTGGCAGCGGCACCACTCCGCAAGCGCTGACGCTGACCGTCAGTCCAACGGTTTTGCAGACTCTTGGTCCGGGGACATACACCGAAACAGTAACTCTCGCCGGGTCGGGAGCGGGTAATTCTCCGCAGAGCTTTACCGTCACGCTTACGGTCAGCAGCAATCCAACTCTCAGCGGTAGTGTGCCATCGCTCAACTTCAACTATCAGGTCGGCCAATCTGCGCCATCGAACCAGACCATCGCCGTCACCAGCAGCGGCGCTCCGCTGAATTATCAGGTAGCGGCGAATACTACCAGCTGCGCCGGGTTCCTGACAGCGACTCCGGCGAGTGGGAGCACGTTCGGCGGCCAGAATGAGATAGTGGTAACCGCCAATCCCCAAGGCGTCACGCCACAGGTGTGCAGCGGTAACGTCACGCTGACCGTTCCCGGCTCAACCACAGCGCCGCTGGTTATTCCGGTGACCCTCAACGTGAGCAATAACGCTCTGCTGAGCGTGAGCGTACCCGCGATCAATGTGACTGCCGTGGCCGGTGCGGCTGCTATGGCGCAGACCGTTTCGGTAACCAGCACCAACAATACCGGGCTCGCGTTCTCCGCCACGGCAACCACCAGTCCGGCCGGCTTGACATGGCTCTCGGTGACGCCCAATACCGGCAGCACGCCCAACAACCTGCAGGTAACAATCAGTCCAGCGAATCTGGGTGTGGGGACATATACCGGCGCCATCATCGTCTCCAGCAGCTCGCCTGGCATTCCGGCGCAGAGCATTCCAGTTACCCTCAACGTGGTGGCTTCCACTGCGGTCGCTGGCGTCACGAAGCTCACATTTACACAAGCCGCCGGGGGCACGGCGCCGGATAGCCAGTCTTTTCAAATAGCGGGCGTGCCCAGCGGAGCTACCATCGGCGCCATCTCAACGGTGCTCAGCGGCAGCGGCTGGCTTACTGCGTCCGCTTCCGCAAACACAGTAACTGTCACCGCGAACGGATCGCAGCTAGCACAAGGAACGTACTCGGGTGTAGTAACCGTGATCGTTCCCGGCGCGGGCTCCAGTCCGCTCTATATTCCCGTGACGCTCGACGTCACTTCGGCCACCTCCGCCATTACGCTCTCGGCCAGCACCGCATCGTTCAATGTGCTGACGGGCTCGATGTCGATTCCTAGCTCGACGACCGTGCAAGTGACCAGCAGCACGACGGGGACGAATGTTCCGTTCACGGCTTCTTTTGTGCCTGGCACGGGAGGCAACTTCCTGACCGTGACGCCGTCCAGTGGAAACACTCCCGCGACGCTTACGTTGGCCGTGAACGCGGCGGTCTCCAGCACACTCGCGGCCGGAACCTATACCGGAGACGTTCAAGTTTCATCCGGTACCGGCGCCGTTCAGACGGTGAAGGTGACGCTGCTTGTTAGCCCGGCCGGGACGCCCGTGGTCCTCAGCATTACTAGCGGCACAGGCATTCAGCCCGGAGCCGTGTCGCCCGGGGAGATCGTAACCATCTACGGCAATGGCATCGGGCCAGCTACGCCCGCCACCGGTACGTCGTTCCAACCCACCGCGAGCGGCACAGTTCCAACCATGCTCGCCAACGTTACGGTCACGTTCAATAATGTGGCCGCGCCCCTGATCTTCGTCCTGCAAGGCCAGATCAATGCGATTGTGCCCTACGAAGTGGCGGGACAAACCAGCGTGCCGGTAGTGGTGACAAATAACGGCACGGCGTCGGCGGCCTTTACCGTGCCCGTCACCGCGACCACTCCGTCCATCTTCTCCTTGGGCGAGAACGGCAGCGGCCAAGGGGCCATCCTTAATAATCCAGGCCTGAGCGTCAATGGGACCGCTAATCCGGCAGCGCCCGGCAGCTCCGTCGCGATTTACGCAACGGGCGAGGGCCAATTGGTTCCTGCGGGAACCACCGGCTGCATCACGGGCGCGACAATGCCGATTCCAAAGCCGGTGGGCAACGTGTCGGTCACCATTGGGGGCCAAGCCGCTTCTGTGTCCTACGCAGGAGAGGCGCCCGATTTGGTCTGCGGCGTGATACAGATCAACGCGACGATTCCGGCGAGTCTGAGTGCGGGTGCACAACCTATCGTACTCACGATAGGAACCGCTACCAACAGCAATCAGACGATCACGGTAGCAGTGCAGTAGATCGAGGGTTAGCTTTCCTGGAAGCCTCGGAGCCCGGGCAGTAATGCTCGGGCTCTTCTTTTTCCCGAGGATGTGTCGACCGGCTAGATGTCGTAATACAACGCAAACTCGTAGGGATGTGGCCGCAAACGAATGGCATCCGCTTCGTTCTTGCGCTTGTACTCGATGAAAGTTTCGATCAGATCTTCGCTGAAGACGTCGCCCTTGAGCAGGAAGTCGTGATCTTCAGCGAGACAATCTAAAGCTTCTTCGAGTGAAGACGGCATGGAGGGGACGCTTTCCATCTCTTCCGGCGACAGATCGTAGATGTCCTTGTCCAGCGGTTCGCCCGGCTCCAGCTTATTCACCACGCCATCGAGACCCGCCATCAGCATGGCCGCGAAGGCCAGATAAGGATTCGCCGAAGGATCGGGCGGACGAAATTCCACGCGCTTGGCCTTCGGGCTGGCCGAATACATCGGGATGCGGCAGGCGGCTGACCGGTTGCGCCGCGAATACGCGAGATTCACCGGAGCTTCGTAACCCGGCACCAGCCGCTTATAACTGTTCGTGGTGGGGGCGATGATGGCCGATAGCGCTCTGGCGTGCTTCAGCAAACCGCCGATGTAGTTCAACCCGAGGGTACTGAGCCCCGCATAGCCGTCACCCGCGAAGAGCGGTTTACCGGCGTTCCAAATGCTCTGGTGGGTGTGCATTCCACTGCCGTTGTCGGCGAATAATGGCTTCGGCATGAACGTCACCGTCTTGCCGTGCAAATTCGCGGTGTTGCGGATCACGTATTTGTACACCAGCATGTTGTCCGCGGATTTCACCAGCGTGTCGAAGCGCTGGTCGATCTCGCACTGTCCGCCGGTGGCTACTTCGTGGTGATGGCATTCGATGTTCAGCCCGCACTGCAGCATGGTCTCCACCATCTGGGAGCGCAGGCCCTGATAGTGATCGGTGGGCGGCACCGGAAAATAGCCTTCCTTGTAGCGCGGCCGGTACCCCAGGTTGTTGCTCTCGCGGCCCGAATTCCAGCGGCCTTCCTCAGCGTCGATGAAATAGAAGCCCGAGTGCTGATTCTGATCGAAACGTACGTTGTCGAAGATGAAGAACTCGGCTTCGGCCCCAAAATATGCGGTGTCGCCGATGCCGCTGTTCTTCATATACATCTCGGCTTTGCGCGCGATCCAACGCGGATCGCGCTGGTAGCTTTGCCGCGTGATGGGGTCGATCACGTCGCAGGTCATCACCAGCGTGGGAACTTCGTAAAAGGGATCGGTGAACGCGGTGGTCGGGTCCGGTATCAGCAGCATGTCGCTTTCGTTGATGGCGGCCCAGCCCCGGATGCTGGAACCATCCATTCCGAAGCCTTCCTGGAACGAATCCTCGGAAAGTTCGGTAATCGGGTAAGACACGTGATGTTGCAAGCCAGGAATATCGCAGAACCGTAAATCGAGTTGCTTCAGTCCATTCTTTTTGCCGTATTCGAGGACTTGTGAAGGTGTCATGGAAGCTCCTGAAAGAAGGATTTGGGGAACTCTTTACCATATCGCAATCGGCCGGCGCCTACTTGGTGGGAGGTAGTCCGCTAAATGTAGCGGACTACCTGGTGGCAGGCCTTCCATGACGATTTCATGAACTTGGTCGGCTTCGCCTCGGCTGCGATAATGGCAGCGTGCCGGAGCCACTAATTGAAGCACGCCAAGTTGAAAAGTTTTACGACCAGCCGAGTGACAACCGGATTCAAGTCATCGCTCCGCTCGACTTGGCGGTCTATCCAGGCGAGATTCTGACTTTGCTGGGACCCTCCGGCTCAGGAAAATCCACACTGCTCCGCATCCTGACGGGCCTTTCCCGTGCGTCGGCCGGCCAAGTGCTGTGGCACGGCTCTCCGGTTAACGGACCCTGCGAGAACGTGTCCATCGTTTTCCAGAGCTTCGCGCTGTTTCCCTGGCTCACGGTACTGGAAAACGTCGAAGCGCCCTTGAAAGCGCGGGGTGTTTCCGCCGACGATCGGACTACGCGCAGCGTCAAGATGCTCGATTCGGTGGGCCTGGATGGTTTCGAGAGCGCCTATCCCAAAGAGTTGTCCGGCGGCATGAAACAACGCGTGGGCTTCGCCCGAGCGCTGGTGGTGGAACCGGAAGTGCTTTTCATGGATGAACCATTCTCGGCGTTGGATGTTCTAACGGCCGAGAACCTCCGCAGCGAATTACTGGAGCTGTGGGAGGACAAGAAAATGCCCACCCGCGCCGTGTTCATCGTGACGCACAATATTGAGGAAGCGGTTCTGCTGGGCGATCGTATCGTGGTTCTGGGTAAAAACCCCGGCAGGATACGCACCGACTTTCGCGTCGACCTTCCGCGGCCGCGCGATCGCAAGCACCCCCGCTTTAACAAAATCGTCGATTATATCTATCAGGTTCTGACCAAGAACGACAGCGATCTCGCGGTTCCCTTATCCGGTCCCGCATCAGCCACGAAATATCCGATGCTGCCTCATGCCCGCACTGGTGGAGTGGCCGGGTTCCTGGAAATTCTCGGCGACCACAGTGGCCGCGAAGATGTCTATCGGCTGGCCGACCTGTTGTCATTCGAGATCGACGATCTTCTGCCGATCGTTGAAGCAGCCGAGCTTCTGGGCTTCGCAAAAGTGAGCGAAGGCGACGTCGAGATCACGCCCGAAGGCCTGGAATTTGCCAATGCGCCCATTTTGCGCCAGAAGGAACTGTTCCGCAACGCCGCGCTGGAACACGTCGCGCTGTTGAAACAAATCAAAAAGGCGCTGGAGTCGAAGTCCGACCATACTCTCCCCGACGACTTCTTCCACGACATCCTGGACGAGCACTTTACCGAAGAGGAAACCGTCCGCCAGCTGGAGACCGCCATCAACTGGGGCCGCTATGCGGAATTGTTCGACCACGATTCGGAGCGCAAGCGGTTCTTCATTCCCGAAGAAACGCCCAGTGAACCGCAAAATGTGGAAGTGGGAACCGAATCATGACCGGAAACCTGACGGTTCCGGGTCTCTCGCGTTCGTTGATCCGGGACCGGACCTGGAACTTTTTGATGGACGCGATCGTATTCGCCGTCCTGTTCGCTATCGTCTACGCCATCGTCGCAGTGGCGCGCTATTGGTTCAGCGCCCCTGTGGCCGCGGTCGAGATTTCCCTTTCGCCCGCCGCGATTCCGGTCTACGCATTTTATTCATTGGTCCGCATGATCGTCGCGTACTTGCTGAGCCTGGTATTTGCCGTCGGCTATGGATATTTCGCCGCCTACCACAAACGCCTGGAAGCACCCATGTTGGCGGTACTCGACATCCTGCAATCGATTCCGGTGCTGAGCTTTCTGCCAGGAGTGATGCTGGCGATGGTGTCGCTCTTTCCGTCGCGCCAATTGGGCGTGGAGTTCGGATCCATTCTGCTCATTTTCACCGGGCAAGTCTGGAACATGGCCTTCAGCTTCTATGCTTCGTTGAAAGCCCTGCCACGCGAGTTGATGGAAGCGTCGCGCGTCTATCGCTTCGGCAAAATCCAGCGATTTCTGCAACTGGAATTGCCGCAAGGCGCCATTGGCCTGGTGTGGAACTCCATGGTCTCGGTGGCGGGCGGCTGGTTTTTCCTGATGGCTTGCGAAATGTTCGTGCTCGGCAAGCGCGATTTTCGCCTGCCAGGCCTGGGATCTTACCTGCAATCGGCTGCCAGCGCGGGCGACACCACGGCAATCACTTGGGGCATCGCCGCCATGATCGGGGTGGTGGTCTTGATCGATCAACTGGTCTGGCGTCCTGCCATCGCGTGGTCCGACAAATTCAAACTCGAGCAAGTGGAGAGCACCAGCGCGCACTCGTCGTCCATCCTCAACCTGCTCCGCAAGTCGCCTTTGTTAACACGCCTGCGCACCGGCATCACCGCGCCCCTGATGGAGCGCCTGTACTCGTCTTCGGCGCGGCCGCCGCTGGAGAGACAATCGCACCCATCCAATTGGCAAAAAGCATTCCTGGTTCTGGCCGGAATCGTTGCGCTGCTGCTCATTCTTCACGGCGTGTTCCAAGGTCTGATGGTGCTCAAAGGGATCACGCGGACCGATCTTCTGACAACGTTACAAAGCGCGGGTGCGACTTTTTTGCGCGTCCTGGCGGCGTTGGTAATCGCGTCGGCGTGGACTATCCCCGCAGGGGTCGCCATCGGTTTCAATCCACGTCTGGCGCGCATCGCGCAGCCGGTGGCGCAAATTGCCGCGTCTGTTCCGGCTACCGCGCTATTTCCGGTTTTGCTGCTAGGCCTGATCAGCCTCGGCGGCGGCCTGAACACCGGCTCCATTTTGCTGATGCTCCTGGGCACGCAATGGTACATCTTGTTTAACGTGATTGCGGGCGCGGTCGCCATTCCCTCCGAATTCCGCGAAGTCGCCGACGTTTTTCGTTTCAGCCGGCTGGACCGTTGGCGCATCGTGATTCTGCCCGCCATCTTTCCGTACCTGGTCACTGGCCTGATTACGGCGTCGGGCGGAGCTTGGAACGCAAGTATCGTGGCTGAATATTTCCATTTCAAAGGACAGGTGCTATCCACCTTCGGGTTGGGCGCCGAAATCAGCTCGGCCACGGACGCCGGAAATTTCGCCGTTCTTCTGTTGTCTACGATCGTGATGGCGACCCTGGTGGTATCGGTGAATCGCCTGGTGTGGCGCCCGCTCTACCGGCGCTCCGAGACGCGCTATCGCATGGACGCCTGATAACGCGCGCAGTAGATCCAGCACGTTACCGAGCCGCGACCAAAGGAAGCGGTTTTTGCCACGGGCTGTTAGCGCTAGTGGCACAGTTTCACGCCAAAAGTCGGCCAACGACCCCGGCGGTCGCAATTACTACGCGTCAGATAGGACTCAGCCTACCTGCCACAGCTCAGCAATGGCCGTTATGCGGCAGCTTGGCAAATGATAAAATCAAGCGCACTAATAAGGCAGCAGGGCCGGCGCTGCGGCGTTGGGCTTATTGGCACTATGGCTATCTTTGCGCTCTCAAGGACCTTCTCGCGCTGGTCGATTCCGGAATCAACTGAATAAGCTGCACCGCGGACATTCCCACTTCGTTCCCGCCGGGCGCTGCGGATGGATCGGATTATCCCTAGGTTCCAAGTCATGATAAAAAGTGCATTCCCTCTCGAAGGCAGCCTGAGCGGAAGAGCAATACTCGTACCGGAAGCGTTTGTAGGAACCCACGTGAACGTGCAGTTGATTGTTCACGTCGACGTCCGATCTGCCCACATAGACCACGCGGAAATTGACAAGATCGGCGGACTCCTCCAACACAAAAGCGCCGGGTTGGCCCCCTCTGACTTCCTGGTCGATCGCGTCATCGGTGAGGGCGAAAGGGCCACGTAATCCGTTCTGCGCCATGGTGCGCTGCCTCCTTGCATTACGTTTAGTGGTGGACATATAGCTGCCATCCCTGCGCCATACGGCAATGCGATGGAGTTGTGACCCAATGGCGAATCTCGGCTTCGTCTCAATTTCAGCACCCATGTTCCGCTTGGTGATGTTCCAAAGCGTCACGTGCCACTTCGTAGGCGCGGCGAGCGACACTTATTCGCCGATGAGCCAGATCGAAGTCCGAGTCTGCGACTGAATTGTCGACAAGTATGACTAAGTCGCGGATGGACGCACGAAAGTTCTGAGCCGCTGCCTGATGCTCGTGCCGCAGCCGGTCGCGCTCTGCACACAGCATCTAAGAAAACCCTGTCGCGGCTCCCGCTGCCCTTTCTAGCCCGGTTCCTCGGCTTCGAGCAGGGCCACAAAGTCTGCCGCACGCGAAGTGAGCGTGCGCGCAGCTAAAGGAAGATCGAGGCAGACAGCAATTATGCCGCATGGGCCACTCACAGGCAGACACCGAACAGGCTGAACTCGAGAAAAAGACTGGAAGACCCCTCTGATATAGGGCCCTCGGTTTACTTTATCCCTTCCTTTGCCTATCCTGATGCCGCTTCAGCATCACACAGACAATTATGCTGACTCCGCTTCAGCAATGTCAATCGGCAATTGAAACAGCTAGCATTAATACCAATGGCTCGCAAGACGACGGTATCGAAATACCTGGCTGGGATCGGCCGCAAGGGAGGGAAAGCCAGCGGCAAGGCCCGTATGGAAAAGCTCACGCCAGAGCAACGCGTGGCAGTCGCCAAGACGGCCGCCGCCGCCAGATGGGCGAAACCGGTTACTCAAGAAGATCTTAAGCGGCAATCAGCGTTTCAGGTCGCTGAATGGACCGCTGACCGCGTTGCCCAGATGGGCGCGGAGGATATCAAGTCGAGGATAGCGGGCGGAGCCACGGTGAACCCCGGGAAGCTGGCGTTTGACAAGAAGCTCAAGATGGCCACGAAGGCGAAGAAGAAGACCACCGCGCGCTCCTCCGTGCCGGTTGTGGACGCCAAGAAAACCAAAGCTCGGCCTCGAAACCGACGTAAACCAAAAACTTAAGATTTTGTCGTTCTGGCTGAGCCTGCTAATATCCGCCAACACCAACACGGGCGTCGGATCGTTCGTAGGGGGCGAGTTTCTCGTCGGAAGAGAGGGCATTTGATTGATTCCGCCCAATTTAACCGATCAAGAAGCCGACCAATCCTGTATCACGGCGCATCCGGAGAGCGTCGGGATAAACCGGCATGTTGTAGGGGATGCAAGAGCCCTACAGGAAAGGAGAGTAGCGAATCCATCCTGGCCTCGAGTCTTGCAGGCCGCATCGCGAGGTGTG